>Ga0209540_10000015_pt1:10000-262136 | contig 262136 bp, 241 predicted proteins | sample BarGraIncu01121A_FD_184501 | JGI IMG/M metagenome (GOLD analysis project Ga0209540, IMG submission 184501) | Arctic peat soil microbial communities from Barrow, Alaska - Barrow Graham LP Incubations 011-21A (SPAdes) (version 2) | ecosystem: Environmental > Terrestrial > Soil >...
GAAAGTTTTTCATCAGGGTACCAGCCCCCGGCCGGTCCGCCTGCTGGCAATTCACGGCTGACCGCGGCATAAATTCCCAGCAAAGGATCGAGCGGCTCGACATCCCAGTCGGTGCCGAAAGCCAGATGCACACCGCTTTTGAGGAATGAGGCGAAACGGTAAGCGTTATTGACTCTGGAACCGATCCTTTTTTCCGCCCAGCGCATGTCGTCGATGCAGTGGGAAGGCTGGATTGAGGCAATGACCGCCAATTCCCTGAACCTGGCGACATCTTCGGGTCTGACCACCTGGGAATGTTCCACCCGGTGCCGAGAGTCGCGAACCCCATTTTCCAGGCGGGCCTGGGCCAGGGCGTTTAATATCCAGGTGTTGGCCTTGTCGCCGATGGCGTGGGCGGCGATCTGCAACCCCGCCTTGTCCACGGCCAGGACCAGGGCGTTCAATTCATTTTCCTTATAAATGGGCAGGCCGCAAGTTTGAGGATCGTCGGCATAAGGCTCAAAGAACAGGGCTGTGCCGGCGCCCATGGATCCGTCCACAAAAATTTTGATGACCCCCAGGCGCAGGAACGGGCCGCCGAATGAGGCGCCGATGCCAATTCTGGAAAAATCGGCTATGCAGCTGCTGTCGCGCCAGGCATTGACGCGCACACCCAACTCTCCTTTGGCAAGCAATTCCTGGTAAATTTCCAGGTCCTCGCGGCTGCTGTTATCCTGAATACTGGTCACACCCAGTTCTTGCGCGTGGCGTATGGCAGTCCTGATAGCCTGCTCGCGCCGGGAGCGGGTTAGTGGGGGTATGACCGCAGCGACCAGGCCGATGGCCTCGTCGCGCAATATACCGCTAGGCTCTCCGGTTTTTTTGTCTTTGACGATCTCGCCGCCCTGGGGATTGGGAGTGTCGTGGTTGATGCCGGCCAGTTTCAGGGCCAAAGAATTGGCCAATGCCATATGCCCGTCCAGGCGCTGGAGCAGTACCGGGCGATCCAGGGTGAAGGTGTCAATCAACTCTTTGCCGGGATGTTTTTTCGAGGGCCAGTTTTCGTGGTCCCAGTTGCCGCCCGTGACCCACTCCCCTTTGGGCAACTTCTTTATATATTCCTTTAATATAGACACGAATTCTTTTTCGTCACGGGCCGGGCGCAAGTCAATACCCAGCAGGTAGAGGCCACCGCTGGCGAAATGGAGGTGGGCGTCGTTGAATCCGGGCAGCACCAACTTGCCATGCAGATCGATTGTTTGCGTATCCTTGCCGATCAGTTTTTTCACCTCGGCGTTGGCACCGACGGCCATGATTTTCCCGTCGCGCACGGCAACCGCCTCGGCCCAGGGCAGGCTCTTTTCAACAGTGAACACTCTACCGTTGAACAATACCAGGTCGGCCATCCCTATTTCATCAGCCGCGTCCAGACCGTGAAATGCCAATAAAACAGCTATAGTTACAACTATCCTTAGTAATTTTTTCATAAAGACACTCCTTGTTTTTCATCATTTTCCGGCAAAACGCCGATTTTCCATATTGCCCAAAAGCGGATTTAATGTCAAGGAGAGCGAGCAAAACAAATAATGCTTTAACTTTTCAACGTTTTAACGCTTCAACCATGCATACTTGAACACTTCGTAAACATAAACTACAATCTCTGTTGAGGTGGCAAATGTCAGAAATTGAAACACTCCCTGATTGGTTGGAAAAGGAAGCGATCGGCGCCATTGACAAAATCGAACTGCTGACCGTGCGCCTGCCGTTCGTGGCCCCGTTCGGCACCAGCGTGGCCGTCTGGAACTGCAAGGAAGCGCTGCTGGTTAGGATGGAAGACAACGGCATCATTGCCTGGGGCGAATGCGTGGCCGACCCCGACCCCTACTACGCCAGCGAAACTACATCCACTGCCCGCCATATCCTCAAGGATTTTCTCCTTCCCGAATTGAAACCCGAGCTCACACTGGCCGCCCTGCTGCGCCGCAGTGCCCGCGTGCGCGGCCACGAGATGGCCAAGGCCGCGCTGGAAAACGCTCTGCTCGACCTGCTGGCCAAACGCCGCGGTCTGCCCCTGCACGTCCTGCTGGGTTTCCCAACCCGGCGCATCATGTCGGGCATCTCCATCGGCATTCAGGAAACGGTCGCCAAACTCCTGGAAAAAACAGAGGAAGCGGTGGCTACCGGCTATCACCGCGTCAAGATGAAGATCCAGCTTGGGCAGGACGTGGAGTGGGTAGAGGCGGTGCGTCAGCGTTTCCCCGGCCTGGCGCTGATGGCCGACGCCAACGGCGACTACACCTTGGCCGACGCCGCCCTTCTGGCCCGCCTCGACCAATTCGAACTGACCATGATCGAGCAGCCCCTCTCCTACCACGATATCTACCAGCATTCGCTACTGCAGGCGCAGCTGCAAACGCCGCTCTGCCTCGACGAATCGATCCACGACGTTGATGACGCCGCAGCCGCTATCGCCCTGAAAAGCTGCCGGGTGATCAATATCAAACAAGGCCGCGTGGGCGGCGTGCTGGCAGCGGTAAAAATGGCCCGCCTTTGCGCCGCCAATGGCATCCCGGCCTGGTCCGGCGGCATGGACGAAACTGGCATCGGTCGCGCCCTGAACATCCAGCTGCAGACTGCCCCGGGCTTCTCCCTGCCCGGCGACACTTCGGAGACCAGCCGCTATTTCCATGAAGACATCGTCGTGCCGGGGGTAGTGCTGGCCAGGGACGGCTTCATCGAGATCCCGCCCGGCCCGGGCAGCGGCGTGGAAGTGATGCCAGAACGGCTGGAGCGCTACCTGCTCGATCGCGAGCGGGTCGGATAGACCTTTTCCAGTTCTTTTACTGAAAAGGGAAGGCCGGGGACGATCTTTTAGATTTTTAGATTTAAAGTCGATCCGGTTCGGATCTGTACGAGGGCGGCTTGCCGCGCTCGCCAATCTGCTGGCGCCACATGGCGTAGTACAGCCCCTTTTGCCCGAGCAGCTGCTCGTGGGTTCCCGTTTCGACGATCTGCCCCTGTTCCAGCACGTAGATCACATCGGCGTGCATGATGGTCGAGAGCCTGTGGGCGATCAAAATAGTGATTTGTTCCCGGCTGGCCGAGATCTGCCTGATTGTCCGCGTGATGTCCTCCTCGGTTAGCGAGTCGAGCGCCGACGTGGCTTCGTCGAAGATCAGCAGCCGGGGTTGTCTGAGCAATGCCCTGGCGATGGAAAGGCGCTGCTTTTCGCCGCCGGATAGCTTGATGCCGTTCTCACCGATGAGCGTATCGATCCCGGCGGAGGCGCGGGAGAGAAACGGCGTCGCCTGGGCTTTACGCAAAGCTTCCAGGATCTCCTCGTCGGAGGCATCCGCTCTCACGAAGCGCATGTTTTCCTTGATGCTGCCAGCGTACAACTGGGTTTCCTGGGTGACAAAGCCGATCTGCCGGCGCAAGGGGTTGTAACGGATGTTCGTGGACGAGGCCTTATTGAAAAAAATGGACCCGCTGACCGGGCTATAAAGTCCCACGAGCAATTTCACCAGGGTAGACTTCCCCGACCCCGAAGGGCCAACGATGGCGATGGTTTCTCCGGACCGAACAGTGAACGAGATGCCGTCAACGGCGTTGAACGTCGCGGTCCGGTGCCGGAAGACCACGTTCTCGAAGCGAATCATCTCCAGCGGGCCGATCTCGTCGGGATTCTCGGGGCGGCGCTCGATGGGCTTTTTCATAAGCGTGTCGAAGTTATGGATGGACGCGTCCACTTCCCGGTATTGCAGGATGATATTCCCCATATCCTGCAGGGGCCCGAAAATAGCGGCGGATATGAACTGCATGGCGATCATCTGACCGGTCGTCAGCACATGGCGGAAAATAAGCCACAGCAGGATGAACAGGATGGATTGTTTGAGCAGGTTAAGCGCGATCCCCTGCAGGAAGGTCAGCGAGCGGACCTTGCGGGCCTTCTTCATCTCAAGATCGTAAATGGAGCGTGTCTGCCCGCGCAGGCGCTTGATCTCCTGGAAGGTCAGACCCAGACATTTGACCAGCTCGATGTTCCGCAGGGACTCGGTGATGACTCCCGACAGGCGGTAGGTTTCGCGGTTGATGGACCGCTGGACGGTCTTGATCTTTTTCGAGAGCAGGCCCGTGAGGAAGCCCAGCACGCCGATGCCGATGAGAAAAACGGGGATCAGCAGCCAGCTTTTCGTGATGCTGTACCAAACCAGGAAGCCGATGCCGATAACCGAGGAGAATAGCACATTGATCAGGGAATTCACGAAACGCTCGGTATCGGTCTTCACCTTCTGCATAATGGAGACGGTTTCGCCGCTGCGGCTTTCTTCGAATTCCTGGAAGGAGAGCCGCAGGGTCTGCTTCAAGCCGTCGTTGACGACGTTCATCCCGAAGCGGGCCACGGCCATGCGCGCAAGATATTCCTGCAGCGCTCTGAACAACCTGGCCAGCAAGGCGATGGCCAGGGCCAGGGCCAGCCAGAAAAGCACCCCGCGCACGAGTTCATGCTCCGGGCGGCGGCCGCGGCCGGAGGCGAAGTCATCGATGATCTTCCCGAAAATGATGGGGTCGATCAGGCTGAGCAGTTGCGCCAGCAGCGCCGCCAACAGGGAGACAAAGATCAGTCCTTTATGGGGTTTCAGGTATTTCCAGAGGATGCGCATGCCGGACGCTTTAACATTCGGGGACGGATTGCAATTTTGCAAAAACTCGTCATTTGCCATTCATTCCTCCATGGGCATTTAAATACAGTTGCCGCATGTCACCATGTATGTAAATCCTGGCTGCCTCATAAATCCATAATATCAGTTTTTAGCCTTTTTGTGTCAAGTTCCCGACCGTTCCTGGTTCCCTACTGGTCCCCTGGCCCCTCGCAATCCATAGCCGATTCCTTACACCTGTACGTTGTATAGGACTTTCTTGAACTGCAGAAATAGGACATTACTACTTTGCGCAAAAAAAATATTTTTTTATGTTTTTTATGTATTGTTTTTTAATTTATTGTTATAATCAGGGTTTTTAATCAACTAATAAAAGGAGGAATAATTAAATGAAAAGAATATTGTTCGTAGTCACACTGTGTTGCTTTATTCTTCCTGGGCTCATGCTCGCTCAGGGAGTAACAACCGCTGCTTTTAACGGCCTGGTCACGGACAGTGACGGCAACTCCATAGTCGGAGCCACCGTCACCGCCCTGCACAACCCGACCGGCACCGTGTACACCGCCCTCAGCCGCCAGGATGGCCTTTTCAACATCCCGGCCGTCAAAGCCGGCGGGCCATACACGGTTACGGTCAGCATGGACCCCTTTAAAACCCAGGAATTGAAAGGCATCACCCTGAAACTGGGCGAGGACCGCAATTTAAAATTCAAATTGACGTTGGAAACCATCCAGGAATCCATCACGGTCATCGCTTCCAACCCGGTGATTTCCGAATCGCGCACCGGCGCTTCGCAGAACGTTTCGCAGAACATGATCGAAAACATGCCGTCCGTCACGCGTTCACTCAGCGATTTTACCCGTATGTCACCGCAGTCGCTCAAAAGTGAAGAATCCGACGGTTCCTTCACCGCCGGCGGCCGCAACAATCGCTACAATAACATCCAGATCGACGGCGCCCAGAGCAACGACCTTTTCGGTCTCGGCTCGGGCGGCACGCCGGGCAGTCAGGCCGAAGCCACGCTGATTTCGCTGGACGCCATCCAGGAATTCCAGGTGGTCATCGCTCCCTTTGACGTCCGCCAGGGCATGTTCACCGGCGGCGGCGTCAACATCATCACCAAGAGCGGCGCCAACAATTTGCATGGCTCGGCTTTCTTTGAAGGCCGGAACCAGGATTTCGTAGGCAAAGGTCCTAACGACACGGCATTCGCCAAATTCAGGGACACCGTTATGGGCGGCTCTTTTAGCGGCCCGATAATCAAGAATAAACTGTTCTATTTCCTCAACGTCGAGACGGGTTCGAAAGTAACGCCGCAGGATTACTACATAGGCGATGGCTTGGATGCTTTGGACCTGACTACTCAGGTTCCTCAGAGGATCACCGTGGCCCAAGTACAGGACTTCACACGCATAATGCAGAAATACGGCTACGATGTCGGCACCTACGGCCCGGTTGAACAGAACAGAGACAGACTGAACCTGTTCGGCCGCATCGACTGGAACATCAGCAACAGCCATCGGCTGACGCTGCGTACAAGCTACATCAAATCCGATAGTGGCGGCGTGCAACGCAATTCAACGAGTTCATTCAACATGGGTAACGCCGGTGTGCTTTACAAGACTAATTCCAACAGCACCGTCCTGCAGCTGGACAGCGTTTTCGGCAAAAACGTCAGCAACCAGCTGATACTCAGCTACCAGTACATCAACGACCATCCCACCTACATGGGCGCTGCTTTCCCCAGAATCTCCATATCTTTACCCAGTTTCAGCTTGTACGCCGGATCGGAAAGTAACCGGCACAAGAATCAGCTCAAACAGGATATAATCGAAATATCCGACAACCTGACCATATTCAAGGGCAAACACACAATCGTTCTGGGCACCCACAACGAAATCTTCCACTTTTATAACGTATACATGCCCAATGGCTTTGGTAGTTATTCGTTCCGCACCCTGGCTGACCTTGAGGCCGGTAAACCATACCAATTTAACTACACCTACTCACTTACCGCTGATCCCGACGCTGCCGCCAAGTTCTGGGTCTACCAGCTCGGTCTGCACGTCCAGGACGAGTGGAAAATGTCACCCGACCTGAAGCTGACCCTGGGCATCCGCGCCGACGTGCCGATCATCCCCGACAAACCGCTCGCAAACCCCGTCGTTGAAGCAAAATTCTCCGCCCAGGGCCTAAAGACCGATCAGGTCGCCAGCGGCAATGTCCTCTGGTCGCCCCGCTTCGGTTTCAACTGGGATGTCGCCGGCAAGCAAAAGACCCAGGTGCGCGGCGGTTTAGGCGTTTTCTCAGGCCGCACACCCTATGTCTGGATTTCCAACCAGTTCTCCAACACCGGCATGGATCTGGCTCGCTATAATATCACTGCGGCGTCTGGCAAAACACTCGATTTTTTTGTCACCGACATCAATGGGCAGCCCAAAAGCGGGACGGCTCTTCAAGGCACTATCAACCTGATCGACAATAATTTCACCTATCCGCAGGTGTTGAGAAACAGCATCGCCATAGACCAGCAGCTCCCTCTTGGATTCACCGGCACGGTCGAATTCATCTACAGCATGAACCTCAAGTCGGTTATGTTCCAGAATATCAACATTGCTAAGGTGGCCGGAAAATTCGCCCCCCTGGATGGACGCCCCTTGTGGGGAACACCTGCTATTTCCTCCTCCAGCAATACCGGCAAAGGCAACTACATAAACAAAGAATTCCAGGATGTCATTCTGATGACAAATACCAAAAAAGGCTACGAATGGAATTTCAGCTTCCAGTTGCAGCGCGAATGGGGCAGGGGCAGCTCGCTCAATGCCCTCTACTCCTACGGCGTGGCCTATGATGTCAACAGCAGCACATCTTCGGTCGCCGTTTCCAACTGGCAGTTCAACCCGGGCGGCTTCGAAGGTCCCAACGCCGATGTTGAAGCCAGAGCCATATTTGATCCCGGCCACCGCGTCATGGTCGCCCTCTCCCAGCGCTTCAACTTCCTTAAGAATGCGCCCACAATACTTTCCATGATCTATGACGGCCATTCGGGTTCCCGTTACTCCAGTATCTACTACAACGATTACAACGGTGACGGTTATGGCAACGACTTGATCTACGTACCGCTCGAGACCGACTCTGACAAGATCATCCTGACCAAGGGCACCTGGGCAGATCTCGACGCTTACATCAATGGCGACCCGGGGCTGAAGGCTGCTCGCGGCACTATCATCGGACGCAACGCCAGCCGTGAAAAGTGGTACAACGGCTTTGACTTGAAACTGAGCCAGCAAATTCCCATGCCCTACGGTGAAGGCCATCGTTTGGAAGTCAGCCTGACCCTCAAGAACCTCCTCAACCTGATCGACAAGAATCAGGGTGTTTTCCGTTACATATCCTATGACGATGCCCCCCTCACCTACAAAGGCCTCGACAAAGCTACCGGCAAACCCATTTTCGACTTCTACGGCAAGGTTGACCCCGCTAACCCGGCCAACGCCGACTTCCGCTTCCTCATCAACCAGCTCCTTTCCCGCTGGCAGCTACTGTTGGGTGTAAACTACCGCTTCTAAAAATAGTGAGGCTTTCCGGAAACACTTGGTTTCCTGATACAAGCCAAACGAAAAAATTACCCCCGGGGGCAACCTCGGGGGTTTTTTTTTGCTTGCAAAAGAAATGCCAAAAAACTAAATATTAAACGCTGTTCCGGACCTGGATGATTTCGGCGGTAATGCTGATGGCGATCTCCTCGGGGGGTGTGGCTGTTGATGGGCAGACCGACCGGTAGTCAGCGAGAACAGTTACTGGCGTCCCTAGCCCCTGAGGCAGAAACCAAACGGTATTTTCAATCTGCTTATTCTTGCGGTTTGCTCTCTGATAAAGCCCGGATGATTTTTTCGGCGGTTATGGGCAGGGATTTGATGCGTATGCCCAGGGCGTCTTCCACGGCATTGGCAATTATCGGCGCCGCCGGAATCATGGTATGCTCGCCCATACCCCTGGCCCCGAAAGGGCCGTCGGGTTGCGCGACTTCGATAAAAATCGGCACGATTTCTTCGGGAATATCCATGGCGGTCGGGATCTTGTAGTCGGAAAAATTGGGATTAAGCATTTTTCCTTTTTCGTCGAAGCGCATATCTTCATACAAAACCGTGGCTATGCCCTGCAGCAAACCGCCGGTGACCTGGCCTTTCAGCAAATCGGGATTCAGTGCCTGGCCAACGTCAACAGCCAGCACCACTTTGGGAATCCTGATCTTGCCGGTCTGTTTGTCGATTTCGATGATGATGCCGCTGGCCCCGACCGTGTAATGCACGTTGGGATGACCGCCCTGGCCGGTTTCCGGATCACCCAGCGCCGAAGTGAACTCGGGCATGAACATGCCCCGACCTACGATCGGCCCGCCGCGGTAAGTTCCATCCTTTTGCTCGATACCGGCGATGACGAAATTTTTGAGCGGCAAAGCCCAGCCCGGTTCCTTTTTGGATTTCACCTGCTCAGCTTCCAGATAAAGCCCGTCACGGTCTTTCCCGAGAGCCCTGGCGACCAGGTCGAATATCTGCTCCCGGGCGTCTATGGCTGCCTTTTCGACGGCCCTGCCGCAGCTCCAGGTGATATGCGAGGCCACGGTCTGCCATTCGTAGGGATTGCGGTCGGTGTCGGGGGTTTCCACCCTGATTTTTTCGGGCGGCACGCTCAGGATTTCGGCGGCGATCTGGGCCATGACCGTCTGAAATCCCTGGCCGATTTCCATGGCCGAAGCCAGTATGTTCAGGCTGCCGTCTTCGTTGAATTTCAGAAAAACCGTTGAAGAGGCGTTCGCAGGCATGGCCGGGGCTTTCCAGAAGAGGGCGAAGCCTTTGCCGATTACTTTATCGGGATTTTCGCTTTTGTTTTTTTTACCCCACTCTATCGCTGCGGCCACGCGGTCAATGGCTTCGATCAGGCCGCTGGGATTCATCGCGGCGCCGTAGGCCAGCGTGTCGCCGGGGCGGATGGCGTTTTTCCTGCGGAAGGCCACGGCATCGATTTTGAGTTTTTTAGCCACTTCATTCATATGCGATTCCAAACCAAAAACGAATTCCGAGTAGCCGAAACCGCGGTAGGGGCCGCCGGGAGGGAGGTTGGTGTAAACGCAAACCGAATCGATTTTTACGTTGGCAATGCGGTATGGGCCGGTGGCTGAGAGGCCGGCGGCATTTACCACGTTGGCGCCGTATTCGACATAAGCTCCGGCATCCCAGTGCAGGGTCTCTTCTAGGGCCGTGATTGTCCCGTCCTTTTTGACCCCGAGTTTGATAGTGGCCTTAACGCCTTGCCGCTGATAGGTGTTGTAAAATTCCTGTGCTCTTGACCAGAGGATTTTTACCGGGTGCCCCTTGACCGACGTAGCCAGGGCCGCGGCCAGGATTTCCATCGATACGCCAGCTTTGCCGCCGAAACCTCCGCCGACAAAGGGGGTGATGACGCGGACATTATGGTGGGACAGACCGAGAGGCGCCAGGGCCTCGGCGAAAAGGTGTCTTTGGGTGAATGGGGACTGGGAGGCTGTCCAGACCGTTAAGCGCCCCGAATGATCGAAGAGGCCGATGGCGCCGTGCGGCTCGATGGCGCAGTGGGCATAACGGGGAACCGTGTACGTGTCTTCGAAAACCAGATCGGCTGCGGCGAAACCTTTTTTCATGTCCCCTTTCCTGACTTTCCGGAAATGGGCGATGTTGGTACCGGCCTTGGGAAAGAACCAGGGCACATGCTTGTAATCCTTGAGCCCGGGATGGAGCAGCGGCGCGTTGGCGTCGAGGGCTGCTGCTGTATTCAAAACCAGCGGCAGCTCGGTGTAACGGACTTTCACTAGACCGGCCGCTTTCAAGGCCGCAGCCGGATTGCGGGCAATGACCGCCGCCACTTGTTCGCCGACGAAGCGGACCCGGTCCTGGGCAAACACAAAGCGGTCGTGCATGTACAAGCCGAATTTGAAGGGGAAATCCCTGCCGCTGACGATTTTCACAACTTCGGGAACGGCTGCGGCCGCGGTCGTGTCGATTCCGTCTATCATGGCATGGGCCCGGGTGCTTTCCACTATGGCGGCATACAGCAGGTCCGGGCCGAATTCAAGATCATCAACAAACTGGGCGGCGCCGGAAATTTTCACCTGGCCGTCCACGCGCAGTACCGGTTTGCCGATAAATTTGTAGTCCGCCATGGTTATTTCTCCTGCTTTGTATGGTCGGCAATGACTTCGATGATCGGAATATAACCAGTGCAGCGGCAAAGGTTGCCGGAGAGGGCCTCTTTGATCTCGTCCTGATCGGGATGGGGGTTTTTCTCCAGCAATTCGCTGACCGAAAGAATAATTCCGGGAGTACAGAAGCCGCACTGGAAAGAATTATGGGCGAGAAAACTTTTTTGCAGGGCGGTCATTTCGCCGCCGAGCATCAAGCCTTCAAGGGTTTTAACTTCGCAGCCGTCGACTTCGACAGCCAACACCAGACAGCTTCTGACCGTGCGGCCATCGATCATGACGGTGCAGGAACCGCAATCGCCACGATCGCAGCCGCATTTGGGGCTCTTGATCCCCAGTTTTTCCCGCAGCATTTCGAGCAGGGTCTGGTTGGATGTCAGGTCAACGCCCCTTTTCTCGCCGTTCAAAATAAAATCAATGTGTTTTTTCATGATTTTGATCCATTAACTTCTATAACAGTTTTCCCCCGTAGCGGGGGCCCTTGCCGGCCAACCGCTCGACCGCGGCCTGAAGCGACCTCTCGAGCATCACCCGGCACATGTGCAGTCTGTATTCTTTCGTCGCCCGCAGATCGGTGATGGGAGAAATCTGAGCGGCGACCAGGTCTTTGGCGTCGGCAAGAAGTCGGGCATCGGGTTCTTTACCATTGAGCAGTGCTTCGATTCTGCCCGCCCTGAACGGAACCGGCGCCACCGAACCGAAGGCGATGCGGTAGCGGTTGCCGGCCAAGGCCATGGCCAAGACGCTGGCCTGGGCCAAATCTTCACCGGCGTATCTCCCTAATTTGATGAAGCAGCCGGCATGTTTTGCTTCCGGGAGAGGAATCGTCAGTCCACTGACTATTTCATCCGGCTTGAGGTCGGTTTTTCTGGGCCCTAAAAACCATTTGGCAACGGGAATTTCCCTTTTTCCGGCCGTTCCAACCGCGGTAACGGTCGCTTCATAGGCCAGCAATAAAGGGCCGCTGTCGAGACAGGGAACGGCAGAACAAATATTGCCGGCCATGGTGGCCCGATTCCTGATACCAGGCGAACCCACCGTTCTGGCCGTTTCCATGATTAGTGGAAAATGGCGCCTGATGATTTCCGATTCGAGCAGTTCGGAAAATGTGACCAGCGCCCCGATTTGCAGACGGCCGTTGGCATATTTTATTTTTCGCAAAGCAGCCAGCCCTTTGATGTCGATCACCACCTCGGGTTGTTCGCTGCCATCCTTCAGCAGATTGAGCAGGTCGGTGCCGCCGGCCAAAATGGCTGAATTTTTATACTTGGCAAGCAATTTCAATGTCTGCGGAATGGTAGCCGGTTTGAAATATTCAAATTCATTTATGATCGGCACAGTCACCTCGGCTTATGTCATTCTGGCTGCAACAGAGCCACTATGCGGCACATGGAGGATTCAAGTTCGATGCCGCGCAGGGGGAAACAACCGATCCAGGCTCGCTGGTTGCTGAGCAGATCAATGTCTCCAGCCAGGTTTTCGGCATGGACGATTTTTTTGGGGAAAAGCTTGATGTGCATGACTTGATAGTATTCGGCCGGCGTGAACACTTCGTCCCAGCTTTTGCCGACGTATTGTTTTTGCAATTTTTTTTCGGCTTCAATGAACAAATCGGGGTGCCATTTGCGGATGATCGTGTTCATGGGATGGTCGGCGCTGCCGCAATCCACACCGATCCATTTTATTTTCATATCCATGACCCACTGGTGAAAACCCGGACCCGGTCCGGGATGTTTTACGAAATAGCGCAGTTCATCGGAACCTTCCTGGTCCCAGGAGTATTTGTGATAACCGGTGTTGATGATCAGGATGTCGCCTTTTTTTATGTCGGCCTTCGCGATTAGCATCTCCGGGGTATACAGATCATAATCGCCGACTTCAGCGGAAATATCAACCACTACTCCCGGTCCAATCCACTCGGTCATTGGAACTGCGCCGATGCTCCGGCCGCTGGAATGGAAATGTATCTCACCGTCCATATGGGTTCCCACATGGTTGCTGGTGGTGATGATTTGTCCGTTCGCCCCCTGCCCCATATGGGCGCCGGCTATGCGTTTGAAATATTGGATGCCGAGCGGCATATAGCTGGGCCAGGGCGGAGTGTGAATGCTCAGCCTCTGGGTCAGATCGAAAACCCTGACCCCCGCCATGAAATTTAAAAATGCTGCGGTATTCATCTTCATTGTTTTTTCTCCTTATGTTTGAATTGGGCGGCCAAAGCCGCGTACGCTTTCAAAAAAGGTTCGGCTGGGGCGCTGAGCACTCCGGCGCCGATCTGGCCTATCCCGGCCTCTTTGTGGGCCACGCCGGTATCGATGAAAGGCAGGATCCCTTTGTCAACGACTTTCACAACGTCGATTCCGGTCGGGGTGCCCCGAAAGTCAAGATAAGGTATCTGGTAGACGTTGTTTTCGGACGCGGTAATTTCATACATTTGGCGCGTATATTGGCTGGCGTCGGCGCTGCTGCCGCCGATAAACTGTACGATGGCCGGCGCGGCGGCTATGGCAAATCCGCCCAGGCCGTTGGTTTCGGTTATGGCCGAATCGCCGATGTCGGGATTGGCATCGGCCTTGGTGAAGCCGGGGAAAAACAGGGCGTCGGGAATCGGTGCCGGCCCGCAGAACCAGGCACTGCCGGTTCCGGCCAATTGGATGCCGAATTCAGTGCCGTTGCGGGCCATGGCCACCACCACGCTGCTGTCATTAATGTTGCGGGCCGCATCCAGGCTGGCTTTGCTGGCCGCCATGGAAAGATTCAAAAAAAAATGATCGTTGCCGTTTATAAACTGGAGAATCGCGGCGGCGGTTTCCGGAGTATCAGCGCTGCGGATAACAGCCGGCGCCAGGGTCCGGTACAGCAGCGAGGTGGCCGCCCGGTTGCGGTTATGCAGCTCGTCGCCCATATGCAGGGCTTGAGCCATTATCATCTTGAGATCGATCGGGCCGTTCAGGCGCAGGGCTTTGTCAAGATTCGGATAGAGCACATTTTCCAGCCAGCGCAATTTTTTAATGACCTCAGGGCCAAAAGCACCGTATCTGAGGACCTTACCCAGACCTTCGTTCATGGTGCAAAACGCCATGTTGCCAGCTGCATCGTTTTTCACCAGAAATACCGGCATGGAGGGCGAGACGATGCCAGCCATGGGACCGACGGTCTGGTGTTCGTGGCAGGGAGAATATTCTATTTTGCCGGAGGCCGCTATTTTTCGGGCCGCGGCCGGAGTTTTGGCCCAGCCTTCATACAACAGGGCGCCGATAATGCCGCCCTGCATGGGCCCGCACATATTCTTCCAACTGACCGAAGGACCAGCGTGCAGGATCATATTTTTTTTCATCCCCGGGATCACGGTCAGCGCTTTTTTCAGGCCCAGCAGCATGGGCTTGGCTGCCAAAACTTTTTTCATAGCCCGGGCATTGGCTTTTTGCCGGCTGGTCAGTCCGGCTGTGATCGCCCGCTTCGAGGTTTCGCTGACACTGAGCGGTGGTTTCCAGTCGACCTGGACGTAACTGATATTTTTTTCGGCCAAAACTTCAGTAAAAGAGTCCAGTCCGATGTTGATGATACGCAGTTCTTCAGCGAAAATTTCTTTCATGATTTTCTCCCCAGGTGCTCAATGATGTACAGGGCCAGTATGCTTGCCGCCGCATTGGATTCCAGAACTTCCGCACCGTTTTGCCGCAGACTTTTCACAACCAGGCTCCGGTTCTGGGGGTCTTGATCGGTGCCCGTTACCGAAACGAGCAAAGGCAGGTATCTTCCGGAAGCGGCGGCGGTTTTGCGGCAGGCGCGGATAACCGGAATGATTTCGGCCAAAGGATCCTTGTTAGCTCCGTAACCCAGCACCAAGTCCAGCAGTATAAGGGCGGTTTCCGGATCCCCGGCTTCCTGCAGCATGCGCCGGTTGCGCATGGAAAAATCGAGCATAGGATGCAGCCGGCCGGCAGTGAATTCGTCCTCCCCCATATCGAGGAAAGTATGTTTTTTACTCCGCAAATTATCTTTCAATTTTGCCAGCATATCAAGTGGGACGTTGGAAAAAAGATCGGGAACCCTGCCGCGAAAGATAACCTGGGCTTCGCTGCAGAAGGTTCCTCCGGAAAAAAGCGCCCGGACATATTTCTGTTGGCGCCGCAATTTTTCGGCGATGGTCCGTGCCTTGTTCCTAAGTTGCGCATCGCGGCCGGCCAGCCGTTGCCATGCGTTTTCCACTTTGTCTCCGCACCAGAGGGCAACTGCGGTCAATGCCCCCTCTTCTAAAGTGGCAACGTCGTATATATTTTTGCCTTTGAACATTCCGGCTTCGCCTCCTAAAAAAACAATGACGACCGGCTTGGCAATGTTATGCAATACCATGGCGATCTTTTGCTGAACCGTTTTGTCGGGCGGTTTGGCGATCAGAAGGATGACCGCAGTTTTTTTGTCGGCGGCAAGGGCTTCAATGGCTTTGATGAACATGATGCCGCCCACATCTTTTTTAATGTCACGGCCGCCGGTGCCGATGGCCTGGGAAATTCCGGCCCCTTCGTTCGCAATCAGCGAAGATGTTTCCTGCAAACCGGTTCCGGCTGCGGCCACAATTCCGATTGAGCCTCGGGGAACGGCGTTGGCGAAACCCAGGGGGATGCCATTGATGATGGCCGTTCCGCAATCGGGCCCCATCAGCAGGAGCCCTTTCTCCCGGGCCAATTTTTTTAATTCGATCTCCTTTTCCAGCGTCACATTGTCTGAAAAAAGAAACACGTGCAATCCTTTTTGCAGAGCCTTTGCGGCTTCGTCGCCGGCGTATTTGCCGGCAATCGAAATCATGGCCAGATTGGCCCCGGGCAGGAGGTCCAGCGCAGCCTCGAGGCTGGCGGGCCGTGAGGCCGCCGTCCCAAATTGGGGGCTGGCGGGGTTCGCAGCGCTGCTCCCGGCAACTTTTTTCCGGTTATCACGCAAAAAATCATCTACGCGATCCAGAATTTGAGCGGCGATTCTTTCGGACTTGGCTTTGACGGCAACGAGCAGATCATTGTCCGCAGCCTTGGTGAACGAATCGACGAACAGGCCGGACGCTTTCAGAATGGCTTTGTTTTCGCGGCTGCCTGTGATCAGCCCGGAATCAATAACCCCTTTTTCAGTATTGATTTTCTGGGCGACCCGCATCAGGGTGACCGAATCAAAATACTCGCCCCGCTTGACCAATCCTTTTACCACCATTTTCCCCCCTTGTTCCGCTTGAGTTTTTTGAATGTCAGCAGCAAACCGATGCCGAAATCGATCCCCGATGAGTGCCCGATCGCTCGCAATTGTTTTGTGCACTTGCAAACATTTTTTTCTCCGCCATAAATAAGCGCTGCCAGCAAATCTTTTATTTTGCCTATGGCGCGGCCTTGGCTGGCATAGGCGAGCATCATGTTGGAGAAAGGGTTTCCTCCGCTTGCCAACCTGTAAACCGACTTGATGGTTCGCCTAAAATCCCGCTTAAATATTTTTTGACCGCAGTGCAGGGCCAGGAGGACGCCGCCAATGAAATCATCACCGCTTGGCGTCAGGCCAAAACCCAGTCCCTTGAACATTTTGATGCCGGCCAAAAAATCTTGACCAAAAATCAGTTTGCTGCCTGCGGTCATTCGTTCGGCGATTGATCTTTCCAAAGCGGAGCGCCAACGCGGTTGGCGCTTCCGTTCCAGCAAAAACGCCAAACTTTTCGGCGCTGCCGATTGTCTGAGGCAATGCTCAAAATATTCCAGATTGGCGCTGAAACGGTCGCAATCGATTGTGCCGCCCAACTCTATCTTGGAATCATAACAGCAGGAAGATGCGAAAGGGAAGCGGTTATCGTCAAGCAGGAGCTCGGCGGCGGTTATTGTCAAACGTTCCGCCTTTTGCGGATCGAGCCCGGAAATGATTATATGGTGCGGCCCCGGGCCGATTTTCCGATCCACCAGCGCAACCATTGAATGACCGTTAAAAAAATTTACCGCCCGCTTGAACCGGGAATGACATTGGTAATCGTCTTTTTTAAGGCTGTCGCCATAACTTTCAAGCCTGATCATGCTTCTACTTAAACTCAAGGGCCCCGAATGGGTCCACGCCTGTTCTAAGAATTCGAATTTCTTCTTTGGTCGGCGCGGCAATTTCCTGCAGGTTTTTACTTAGCAGAAGCTCAAAACCGGTTTCGTCCTGTACCTGTTTTACGGCTATGCCCGGGTAGAGCTTTAACAGTTCCATTTTTTTGCTTTTTGGTTCAAATCCCATAATCCCCAGCGTGGAGATTACTCTGTAGGGGCCCGTATTTTCCGGTAAGCCGGCAAGCTCCCTGGCATTTCCGCCGGTCAAATAACCAGGAGTCGTGACAAAATCTATTTTAGGAATGAATCTTCTTTTTTCATGTTTCATTATAATCAATGTATGTTTGCATAATGAGCCTATATCATTGGCTCCGCCTGAACCAGGGAAACGCATTTTAGGGGTTTCATGTTTACCAATAACCGTACTGTTAAGGTTCCCATACATATCAATCTGGGCCCCACCCAGAAAACCATATTTAATCACACCTCTTGCGGCCATGGACATAATGCCCAACATTGAGGTGGCCTCAACTGCTCTTTCAGCAGTGATCCCCTCACCAACGGTTAATGGCAAACGTGGAACCTTCTCTGGTCCTATTCCTCCTGCCTCAAAGCAGAGAAGCAACCTTGGGGCATGTGTTTTTTGGGCAAAAAGTGCTGCCGCAACCGGAAGACCTGTTCCCACAAGAACAGCTTCTCCGTCTGGAAGTTCTTTTCCGGCGGCAATAATCATCAGGTCCGTTAATGTATATTTTTCGTTTCCCATGTTACTTGTTCCAGATATCTTTTGCCAGTGGCGGTTTTTCCTTGTGCCGGGCAATTTTTTTCAATTGCTCCAACTTTTTAGCCCCGGCAGCTTTTTGCAAATATTCTTCCCATCCGGATGTTTCGTAATAGTATTTTACAAGATGTTCTTCCAGCTTGGCCAGATCATACGTACTCTTTATATAATCCGCAATAAAACTTTCGTCAAACCAATACAGTCCCGGCATCTCACAGGGATAAGAACCCATACGGCTTTCTACGACCGCATCAACATAATAATACGGTATGACCGTTTTGCCTGGGTCACTCAGAAAAAATTCCTCGTCTACGATTTCTTCCGCCGAAATAATTACTCTCCGCGAAGCCATTGCTGCATCATCGTCTGCAATCACCATTCCTTTAATAAACGCATTACCATATTTGTCACATTTATTAACATGAATTATTGCAACATCAGGATAAAGTGCTGGCAGCGCACAATATTTTTTATTCGTAAATGGACAAACAATTTCCTTGGCTCCGCTATAGTTAAATGTATCTGTTGCCAACATGAACCGCGCCGGAATAAACGACAAGCCCATTGCTGCTGCCTTCAAACGCCAAGCAAAACTTGCGTTGCTCCACTCACTAACTTCTAATTTTCCTTCTTTTATAAGGCGCGGGCCGGTTGCACTTCTCAGCGGCCGAAATTCATGTCCAAAAGAATAAGCAACCTCGATCTTTGAAACGCATCCACCAGACAAGAGAACATCCATATCGTGACTGGTCGTATGCCCGGCCAAAATAAGATTTTTTTTCTTTTGCCTGACTATCTCATAAATGGCAGACATTGATGTTCTTACCTGCCCAAATCCGCCAAGTTTTACATAGAAACCATTCTCCACGTGTCGGGCTATGGCTTTTTCCATCGTGGTTCTCTTGTCCACTTTCAGCAAAGATTTGTTTTCCTGTATCCAGGCCCTGAACTGGTCCGGATCACACTTTCCCCAGCTCGGTATTTGACCAGCCTTTAACTCATTTGGTACTTTGGTGTTTTTCAAGATCAATCCTCGGTTCTATTGACCCAGTCTTTAAATTGAGGAAGCAGTGCCTTGAAGTTCGCGGTATCGGATCTTCTAAGCAGTTCATAGGCTATCATTTCTGACGTAGCCACAACCGCCCCGCACCTGGCAATTCTATCCAGTCCGGCATGCCAATCTACTTCTTTTCTGGAGCTGACACCATTGGCTGCCACATGGACATTGTAGCCAAGATTAAGTGCATCTATCGTTGTTTGCAAAACACATATATGAGTCTCGCAACCAACTATCAAAATATTCTTAAGATTCTTATGTGCTCCAATTGCTTTTTTGATTGCAGGATCTCCAAAACAACTAAAAATTTCCTTTGAAAAATTCGGGACATCCTTTAGTTTCACTGCCAGCTCCTGAACCGTGGGGCCTATCCTCTTCGGATTGTGCTCAGTAACAACAATAGGAATACTTAACTCCTTTGCTACATCAATTAATAATTTTGTTGACTGCCGCACCCTGCCTGAATGCTTTAAAAAAGGCAAAAACTTGTCTTGCAAATCGATAATCAATAACAAACAATCTTCTGGCAATATTAATTTTAAATTATTGTTTTTTCCCATGTAATTCAAATGAACCTCCTAAATTCTTGATTGCGGATATGTGCACGGGGAAATCGTTTCACAGTCATGAAAATGGTTATCGCACATGTGCCCATTGTAATGAAAATCGCCATGCATTGCAATATGAACTGACGGCAATAGATTTACATTAAATGGAGTCTTGTAAGAAATGCGAAAAGGACAATCCCGACATCAAGGCTATGCTCGCCACCGTGGTATTGAAGTAGTTTTCCGCGTTGCCGACAACCACCGGATAAGCGGACAGTTTTTTATTCTTCAATCTCCTCAGGTTGCCAAAGCTGATCATCCGGCATGCTTTCATTGCCTTTGAGCAGGAACCGGGCAGGGCCTTTCAGCCGGATATCGGGAACCAGAGTGTCATAATCCTGCTGGCTGATCATTTCCCTTTTGAGCATTTTGTAAGATACGTCGCGGTAATAGGCATTCAGCCATTGGCGCAGGCGTTGGTCTTTATCGAATGAATACATGAATTTTTTGGGCCGCGGGATGATGCTGGCCATGAAGATCGCCTCGGCCAAAGTCAGTTCCGCGACATCTTTGGCGAAATAAAAGCGCGCCGCTTCCTGCGCGCCGTAAACCAGCGGGCCCCATTCGATGATATTCAGATAAATTTCGTACATGCGTTCCTTGCTGATAAGCCGTTTCTCTTCGATCAGCCAGGTAATGATCATTTCTTCCAGCTTGCGGGCGATGGTTTTCTGCCTTTTGAGGTATAAGTTCTTGACCAACTGCATGGAGATGGTGCTGGCTCCCCGAACAAAACGTTTTTCTTTAATATTGGCAGCGATGGAGTCCTTGAAAGGCTCAAGCAAAAAACCCTTATGCCACCAAAACGCGCCGTCTTCGGAAAGCATGACGGCATCTTTCAGGAAAGAGGGAATTTGAGCAAGAGTGCGAAAATTCGGATTTTCTGACCCGACCATGAACGAGCGCAGCGCCCGGTCTTTTTCATAAGCCGTATAAAGAAAAGGCGTATTGACGGCCGTGAAGTTAACGCGGCCAAAGCGATCAATCTTAAAATTGGATTTTTCAAGATCCGATTCGAGAGTAAGTGATTGGGGGCTGGAGAAATCGATGAAAAAATTCAATTCATACGCTAGTTCGCCGCTTGTTTTGATACCGGCAAGCCTGGTGAACAGCCCGGCCGGCAACGAACTGAAAAAATCGTCGGCTTTGAACCTGGTCTTGGCGAGCTTCATGGTCAATTGCCGGGTCGGCCGGGTTTTAAGTTTAAAATAGGGATGGAATGATAGCTTGTTGAAGCGAACTTGTGTTGAATGGTCCAGCTCGAAATAGTCGGCGCCAATGTTCAGGACATAATCGAGGGCGGCATTTTCCAGGTTGACGTCTTCGGCAGCGATGCGCGGGTGGTTGATCGTCAGCCCGCCAACCGCAAGCGAACCATTAAGGCGCAGCTCGCCGCGACGGCGGCCACGGCTTTCCAAGCCGATGGTAACGGAATCGAAGCTTACCCGCAAGCCCCACTGCCGGTCAATGAACGGCAAAGCCGCCACTGTGCCCCGGCGCAAAGGCAGCAAATGGATGACCAGCTGTTTTTCCCCGCGCTGGATATTTCCCGTGAAATAATATGCCCGCTTTTTTTCCAGGTTATTGATCTCGACCGTTGTGGCGAAGGCCGGGCCGTCGATCGCCAGCAGGGGAATATGGAAAGTCTGTTGGATATGATCCAATTCGGAATGGATCGTCAGGCGGTTTATTTTGAAAATGCCGGGTATGCGCGTAAAAAAAAGATCGAGCAGGGCAGCGGCGCGGGCGGCATAAGCTGGCGCCCTTTCCGTAATCTGCATTGCTGGCGCTTGGCCCGCTTGGCCGGTTGTCAGGGCCGGGTTCGACTCAAGGGCGCTGTCTTGGTGCAGGTCAAGCTCCACATCGTCTAATTCGAGATGTTCGAGCCGCACCCGCCCGACGAGCATATTCCAGAAGGAAACCCTGACCGAACACGAACCAAGAGCGATGGCAATGGTTTTGCTTCCGGAGCGCAGGCGGATGTTTTTAAAAACAATGCGATCAAGTCCGCTGAATCGCGCCGCATCAATACGAAGAACAGCCCCCTGATGATGGCCCAGATATGATACGATTTTATTGTCTAAAACTCTGTTTAAAACAATATTCCGCAATGAAAAGAATAATGCAGACAAGATCAGCACTGTGCCCATTAAGGCCAGCATGGCGATTTTCAACGCTTTTTTTGTTTGCGCGCTAATCATGTTTGAGGCAAATTTTTTAAGCAAGTCAATCAAATTCAGTTTGGTTCAACTGTCATCCAGTTTTTTTTGACCGCCGCAGCGTCCAGCGCAGAAAGGCCAGCACGCTGCCGCCGCTGGCCATGCCCAGGACATAGGCCCCGGCGACAACCACGGCGATTGGCAGCGTCACGCTCCAGCTAAAAAACGAGACGGTGATCGTCCGCAAGTTCTGCAGCGCGAACATGGCGGTTACGCCGACAAGCAAGACGAGCATAACCAGGTAAAAGATTCTCATGTTTCCTCCATACCCGAAAGTAGGATTATGGCGCAGCTTCTTTGAAAAATCAATCCGCGTGGAAAGAGGCGGCCCCGATTGACTTGAAATAAAACAATAAATTGTTTATAAATAACAAAGAGAGAAATAATGCAAGGAGGATCTTATGCCTAAAAAGAAATTAACAGTTGTGGATGGAAAAAAGATTGTAAAAAAAGGCGCGGCCAAAATCAAAGATGAGGATTTTGAAAGGGTACTCAAAAAATCTGAGGCCATTAAAAATAAATTTAAACACGCGAAGCCATTGGGCAGATTTGTTGAAGATGTAATATTGCTTTTATCAATCGTTAAGGATTATATCAAAGGAAATTATAGAAACATCCCGCGCTGGTCTATTGCGGCTATAGTATTTACATTGTTATATGTATTGAATCCATTCGATATAATACCTGATTTTATTACTTTTATCGGATATCTTGATGATGCGGCAGTGGTTGCCGGATGTTTGTATTTAGTCGAACAGGATTTAAAAGAATATAAAGAATGGAAGTTAAACGAATAGATGGCAAGCGATTTATCTAAAACTCGATCTTGACCGAACCATCGCGGAGTTCGAAATTTTTAACCTGGATCCCTTTGATTTTGCTTTGCAGGACGCTGTCCAAATTGATGGAAAGCGTTTTGCCCTCGCGGCGGATGAAGTGGAAGTCCCGGATCACTGCGTCGATCTTTTCGTCGACCTTGCCAAAGGAATCGGCAAGCTTGAAGGCCCAGCTCTTTGATGCGATCGCCAACTTGAGGACCCCGCGCGCAAAGGAATCCTGGCGCACCATGATGCCGATGCCCCCGCTGACGGTCACCAGCAGTCCATCTTGCTCCGCTTTTATGTTCCGGATGCTATCCGGAAGCATGCCGTTGGTCTCTAAAATTTTAAGGATTTCGTCGATCGTGCAATTAAAGCTCGCCATGTTTTTCTCCTGATTCTTGATTCATGATAGAAGCAAAATATGACAAAAGCAAGAATAGAGATTATTCAACAATTTGGCTTTATTTTTTAACTTTGCCCTTGACGTTGCGGATTTTGACGCCGCCGCTGCCGGCTTCATCAATGGTTATATCTTTTTCAACGCCGTCGATCACGATATCACCCGAGCCGTCGTCGACCGTCACCGAGCCGAGAACGCGATTCAATCTGATCTCGCCCGAGCCGTCGTTGATGGCGACGTCGTTGCCGGCATCGTTCAGCTCGATATCGCCGGAACCATCCTCGATCTGCACTACACCATTGATTTTATTAAGAACCATATCACCGGAACCGTCCTCGAGCTTCAGGTTTCCGTCGCTGTCGCGGATATCGATATCACCTGAACCATCATCGATCACCAGCGCCAGCCGGCGCGGCACACGGATATCAAGGTCGATCCTGGCGTCGTGCCCTTCACCAAACAGCTTGGCCAGCGAGAATCCCGATTCGATCGTGGCGGTCAGCTCGGCCTGGCCGGAAACATTTTCCAGCTTCAGCGTGACGTATTCTTTTTTGAATGCAGCCAGCTCATTATCGGCAATACCCCTGACGTCCAAGACTGCCGAAACTTCAATTTGTTCCAAGCCGTCCACTCCCTGAATCTTCAGGTAGCCGGCGCCGCAGTCAATACGCAGAGCTTTCAAATCGGCTGCGGCCAAGGTAAGCGACTCCCGGCTCTGGGCCGCGTAGTTAGCCGTCAATCCGGCGACAACAAGCAAAAGGACAAACAGGATGATTTTTTTCATAATTCCTCCTCAAATTGATATAACGCAGCAGCAGCTAAAAAGTTTCAAATGCAGCGATCAGGACACCTGCCCCTCGTCTGTCTTCACTCAATCGTAAACCATTTTTCGCATGAGGCCTTCTTCGTCGAATGCGTATCCGAGATTTGGGTGGTGATCTTATACTTTCCCTTCTCCAGTCCGCTGAGGGTGTAGGTGAAAGTCAGAGAGATTTCTGTATTGGGGTTCCACGATTTGAATGGCAGAACGGCGAAATCATTCTGCCCGCCGAGCACCTTGCCACTTTCATCGGCCACCTGGAAATCGGCCTTGAACCCGAACTCAAAATATCCCGCCGGGTTCTTGCTTATGACGCAGCCAGCCGGCTCCACATAAAGATAAATTGGCTCGTTGGCGGTGAAGACATCGTTTTCCCTGGGCGCAAATATGCCGTAGCTGTTGTCCGCACCCTTGACAAACCTGACGTTCTCCAAGAAAAGCGATGATTCCGCCAAGAAAGAAAGCATGAGCGACCTCAACGCAGCCAGAGCCTTGCTGTAATCCTTTACTGCGGCGGCAGACTTGAAAGCTCCGAAAGACCCGTCGAATGCCCCGACCGCGGCCGCTTTAGCACCTTCAGCCTTTCCGGTTTTAGAGTAGCCTGCAAACACCATGAACGCAATGAGCCCCAGCAGCAAGACTTTTTTCATTGTTTCCTCCTTAGTAACCGTGACATATAATTATTTTACCATATTTATCAACTTGATTTCCGGATTCTGGAACTTTGACTCGCCAGGCTATTTGTCGTTGAACCTGGCCACCTCGGCCAGCGGTTTTCGTAGCTTGGGGCGGAGCGGATCGTTCTCGGCCGAAAATCCCATGGCGATCATGACGTCGATCTGGGTTTGGCGGGTCAGGCCCAGCACCCGGCGCACGGCGCTTTCTTTGAACCAGCCCAGCCAGCAAGTTCCCAGGCCCAGTTCAGCAGCCTGCAGCGCCAGGTGCTCGCCGGCGATGCCGATGTCGATCAGGTTATACTTGACATGGCGCAGGTAACCGCCCAGACGGGCGATATAGCTGGAGACTTCGGTGACGATCACCACCAGCAGCGGGGCATTAATGACGAAAGCGTTGGTTTTGTAGACGCCGCTCATGGCTTCCCTGACCAGTTGATTTTTCAGCTCCGGCTCGTCGACGATGACAAACGACCAGGGCTGGGAGTTGCAGGCCGATGGCGCCAGGCGGGCAGCCTCCAGGCACTGCTCGATCATTTCCCGCGGCACCGGCCGATCGGAATATTTCCTCGTACTCTGTCTCTTTTGCACCAGTTCACTGAATTTCATTAAGTCATCCCCTTTTTTTCAAAAGGAAATGATAGCACAATAAAGCGGCAGATCGAAATGGAACAGATCACATAAATATAAAAATCAGCAAAAAAATCAAATCACTTTATCAGGTCCAGCGCCTCGCGGGGCACGAAAAAAGCTTTGCCGTTGTACACGATCAGCGAGCGCAAAACCACTGTCCGGCCATTGAGATCGGCCTGGTTTTTGTTGGCCGGCAAACGTAATACTTGCGCACCTTTTTTAATGACGAGCACCGGGTTACCAGGCTGAGTTTCCTCGACGGTTGAGCTGACACCTTTTCCCGCAAACGCTCTTGGCGCGGACAGGTACAAGATTTTGTTCCATTCTCTAAGTTTGAGATTCAATATTTCGTCAATATACCAGGCGATGGCTGTGTTCTGGACGACACCGGTCAGGCGATAGCCGCGCGGATGGAAAATGGCAAGTGGGACATCCTCCCCGGTGTGGCCGTCGGTTGTCCAGCCTAGATGGGCGGCGCGGCTGAGGATGGGACCGATGATTGCGGCCAGGCCGTATTGGTCTTCATGGCGGTTGGCAAAATAACCTTGGACCAGCGCCAGTTCTTCTACGGTCAGTTCCAGGCCGTACTCCCTGCGGATGAGAGTGCTGATGGCGTCAGCGCTCATATCAGCTGCTGCCAGCAGCATTTTTTCCACACCTTCAGCGGTATGCCTGGCCCGCTGCAGCGGGTCGACAAAAGCAGAGAGCCCCGGCCTTTCAGCCAGGGAATTTTCCTCCCGGTTACCAATGGATAGTCCACCGCAGCCATGGTCGGAAACCACGATCACAGCCGTGTCACCATCCTGGCGGGCAAAGGCAATAGCTGTTTCCACCGCCCGGTTGAAAGCCAGTACTTCGCTGACCACCCCGACCGGTTCGTTGTCATGCGCCGCCCAATCGATCTTGCTGCCCTCGACCACGAGGAAAAAGCCTTTTTTATTCCGCCGCAAGAGGGCGATGGCTTTGGCGGTCATTTCCGCGAGGCCTGGTTCCGCGGCTGATCTGTCCAGGTCACAGGCAATGTCCTGTTCGGCAAAAAGTCCCCACACCCTGCCGGACAAAGCGCCGAGCATCTCTTCCCGGGTGCGGACGAGCTGGTAACCTTTTTGCCGCAGAACCGCCGTTAAATCTTCTCTATCCTTGCGGTTTTGCGGTTTGAGATACATGGCACCGCCGGCCAACACGACATCGATTTCGTTATATACTTGCTGCTTGATGATGGCTTCATAATTATTACGCCGAATGTAGTGGGCAGAAAAAGCGGCCGGCGTGGCATGCGGAATTTCGCAGGTAACAGCGATCCCGGTGGCTTTGCCTGCCAGCCTGGCGGCTTCCAGCACCGTGACCAAAGGCCGACTTTCCGGATCGGTGCCCGATTGCTGATCAATGCCCCACATGGGAGCCACTGCCGGCAAAACACCAACAAAACCGGTAAAACTCTTGAAGCCGGTGGCAAAGGCGGTTGCGGCCGGGGCCGAATCGGTCAGCGGAGTGTTGGCGCCGTAAGTGCGCACCAGGCCGCAGATCCATTCGTCCATGGCCAACGGTCCGCCGCCATTGTACCAGCGGGACAGCGTGAAATGGGCGACACCAGTACCGTCAGCGATCAGCAGGATGACATTCTTAACTTGTTTTTCACAGCACCTTGGTTTAGCTTCAACCGCTGGGTTGAAAGTGATAAGCCAAAACACAATGCTCAGAAGAAACGGAAATCCGCGCCAGGTTTTATTGATCATGATTTTTTTCTTATTGATTCTCTTGGCATAATGGGTTGAAAAAATGAGCGTTTTTTTTCATCATGACAGGGCGGCCACATTTGCATGGAGAAAAGCTACAATCATTTCCAATTGCCGGGCGTCCACTTCGTCGAATTGAGCCAGGCGGTCGCTGTCCACGTCCAATACTCCGGCCACGTTTCCAGTGCTATCTCTGTAGGGTACAACAATTTCAGAAAGCGAACGTGAATCGCAGGCGATGTGGCCGGGGAATTGCCGTACATCGGGAACCATGATGGTTTTACCTTGCTTGACGCCGGCCCAGCACACACCCCGGTCTTTGGCCAGCACCTGGCAGGCCAGCGGTCCCTGGTACGGGCCAACGATCAGTTCGCCCTGCACCAGGCGGTAAAACCCGCACCAGAAAAAATAATCAAACTTGTGAAAAAGGAGCGCAGCAATTGTGGCCATGCGTGCCAGTGGGTCATGGGTTTTGATCAGCAGCTCGGCCAATTGCACGCGCAGTCGCTGGTAACGGGCATATTTTTTTTCCTTGTCCATACACGCCTCCGCTTATTTTTTCTTTGCCCTGGCCGCGGCATAATGATAATGGACACCGGAACGCCGCTGTTTCATGATCCGGAAAATGCGCTCGGCCACCAAGCGCGGAGCGACAGGGTATGCTCCTTTGGGCAAAACCGCTGCACCTTCGAGGCTGGGCGGCGAGAACAGGTTGAAACAAACAGCCGGAAAAGCGGCGGCCATGGACCGCGTGAGCAACAGCAGCGCGTTTTTGGCCAAAGCATAGCCGAGAATCTTTTGATAGACACGACTTTTACCGCTGAATTCAAAGCCGACATTCAACACTGACCGCAAGCGGCCTTGGAGAATCAAAAAACGGCTGATGTCCAGCGCCGGGGCCACCTGCAATTCAAAATCGGCGCTTAGATCCCGGCTCGTCACATCAATGGTTGGTCGCTCAACAATCGGTCCGAAATTGTTGATCAGGTACTGGCAGGCCTCGAGTTTTTTCTGATGAAGGCGCAAAAACACCTGAACATTTTGCGCAGCGGACAAATCACCAGCGAGCCATTGAACAGATTTGGAATCCGGGGATGGATGCTTATGGTATTGAGCCAACACCAGGAAACCCTCTTGTGAAAATTTTGCGACCAGAGCCCGCCCCAGCAGCCCCGAAGCGCCTGTAATCAAGATCGTCTCCATTAAATATTCGTTTTGTAGGGGCGGTTCATGAACCGCCCTTACCGATCATTCTCTTGCAAAGTTCTACTGTATTGTGCATCAGCATGGTCACTGTCAAGGGGCCGACGCCGCCAGGAACCGGTGTATAGTAAGACGCTTTGGTATAAGCCTCGAAATGGATGTCGCCAGTGATGGCGTAGCCTTTTTTCTTGAAGCCTTCATACTGGGAAGGTTGGCAATAGGTGACAAAATCATCTTCACGGCTGATATGGTTGATGCCCACATCGATCAGAATCACCCCGGGCTTGACCATGTCGGCCTTGATGAAACCGGGCCGGCCGACAGAGGCCACCACCAAGTCAGCGTCAATAGTGATTTTTTCGAGGTTTGCGGTTTTGGAATGGCAAAGGGTGACCGTGGCGTTGCGGTTGGAGAGCATCATGGCCATGGGCTTGCCGACAAGGAAACTGCGGCCGACCACCGCAATTTTAAGGCCGGTTACAGCGATTTTGTAATAATCAAGAATTTCTAGTATCCCGGCCGGAGTGCAGGGGAAAATGCGGCTGCGGTTGAGCAGGACCATGCCCTGGTTAAAAGGATGGAAACAATCCACGTCTTTTTCCGGCCGGATATGATCCAGGATTTTCCAGGAATCGATATGCGGCGGCAGAGGCATTTGCACTAAAACGGCATGGATCTGCTCATCGGCATTACAAATCTCGATTGTTTTTACTATTTCTTCCGGTTGAATATCAGCAGGCAGTTTCAACAGGGTGGAACGGATTCCCAGTTGTTCGGCCAGTTTGCTTTTTGATTTCACATAAGAATGGGAGGCGGGGTTGTCACCGGCCATGATCACGGTCAGCCCGGGAGTCTGGCCATACCTTTTTTTTAAAGCGGCAACTTCGCCCTTGATCAAACCTTGAATCCTTTCGGCAACCAGTTTCCCGTCTAAAATCGCCATGGGTTACACCTTGATCATTGGGCTTTTTGTTCAGTCCAGCAGGTGCGCCACCAGACCGTCCTTGAGCTTGGGCTCGAACCAGGTCGATTTGGGCGGCATGGTTTTACCGCCATCCGCCACGGCAAAGAGCTGTTCAATGGTTGTCGGCAGCAGGGAAAAGGCAACCTTGAATTTGCCGCTGTCCACCTTTTTTTCCAGCTCAGCCGTACCGCGGATGCCGCCGACAAAATCGATGCGCTTGTCGGTGCGGGGATTCTTGATGCCCAGGAGCGGATCGAGAAGATTTTTTTGCAGGATCGATACATCCAGCGACTCGATCGGATCGGCGCTGGCAAAAGTGTTTGGCTTGGCCCGCAGCCGGTACCACTTCTTGTCCAGGTACATGCAGAATTCATGAGGCTGGAGGGGAACTTGGCTTGTGGTTTCGCTGCAGTCGAAGCTTGCGGCGATTCGGCCTAAAAACTCAATTACGCTCAGACCGTTCAAGTCCCTGACCACACGGTTGTAAGGCAATATTTTCATTTGGCTGTGTGGGAAAATAACGGCCAGGAAAAAGTTGTACTCCTCATTACCGTCATGGTACGGATTGGCTTGTTGACGTTTGATTTTTATCTTGGTGGCGGCGGCGGAACGGTGGTGGCCGTCGGCCACGTAGAGCATATCCAGCCGGGAGAACTCCTTTTGTATGGCCGCGATCAAGTACGGCTCGTCAAGTACGTAAAAAATATGGCGCACCTGGTCAGAAGTTGCGAAATCGTACTCGGGTTTTTTTTGCATGCCCTTTTCGATCAGGCGATTGATGGCATCCCGTTCCTTGTAGGTCAAAAAGACCGGCCCGGTCTGGGCGTTCAGGGTTTCGATGTGGCGCTGGCGATCGCGTTCCTTGTCTTCGCGGGTCAATTCATGTTTTTTAATCACGTTATCCTGGTAATCCTGGCAGGAGGCGCCGGCCACCAGTCCGATCTGCACGTGCTCATCCCAGACCTGCTTATAAACATAGAAACACTTTTGCGGGTCCTGAAGCAACGCCTTTTCCTTGATCAAACGTTGGAAATTTTCCTTGCCCTTGGCATAAACGACATCGTCATACAAGTCGGTCCCGGGCGGCAGGTCGATCTCCGGTTTGCCCACGTGCAGGAAAGAATAGGGATTATCCTTGGCCAGATCTCTGGCTTCCTGGGAACTGAGAACGTCATAAGGGGGAGCGGCGATTTTTTCAGCCAGGTCTTTGCGTGGTCTCAGCCCCCGGAAAGGTTCGATCCGTGCCATGTTATCCTCCTGAAGCGGTGAATCGCTATTGTATAAGATTGCGCCGCCGGCGTCAACAGGAGAACGGCAGAAATGAACTTGGTGTACGGTGCAGGGTTTAGGGTTAAGAGAAATACAAAGGTAAAAGGTAAAAGGAAAAAGTGAAGAGATGGCACCGGCATCGGCTTTCGTTTCGGTCATTGGTGCTTATTTGGAATTTGGTGCTTGGAATTTGGATTGAATTTTTTATGTACGGGAGGGTTTTAAACCCTCCCCTACGCAACGTTCTTTTTATTTTATTCTAGGCGGAATATAGGTTTGCCCGGGCTGCACGATAGCGGCATAGGGGCCGTTCCAGAGCGAGAGGAAAACTGCATCCAGGGCGCTGGCTACTTCGGGCAACCGCAGAACCACCTCGATATTGCGCGATTTAAAAAAGTAATCATAGCTCCAGTTGCTGGTGCCCACCCAGGATATTTCTTCGTCCACGCGCATGACCTTTGAGTGAATGACCCGGGCATAAGGGATGAAGCCGCCGCTGAAAGGAGGAATGGTGACAAACTTGATTTCAATATTCTTCACTTTGGCCAGGCTCTTTAGGTCATCGACCCCGGGTTGACGCTTGTTCCAGTCCGAAATAAGCATTTTGACTTGCACACCGCGCTGGGCCGCCCGGCGCAGGGCTCTATCGATCCGTGTAAATTTCTCCGACCGTTTCCTGATTTCCAGGCCATAATCCAGCAACTGGACGGTGATGCGACGGCGGGCTTTGTCAATCAGGGAGGTCAATGTGTCCAGGGCGCCGGCTACTCCGCGGGGTTTGTACTGGGGAGGACTAACGACTAGGAATGCACTGGGCGAAAAACGCAATGGCTGTATATTTTTGAACCGTTTATATGCGGCACGATCGCCACGACTGAAGGCCCAATCTGTTTCAAAAATTTCTTTCAAAGCGCGGGCGAAAAGCGGGGCGCGGATGCACAGGCCGGTCTCCTGGATATGGGAGAGAGAGCGCCAATCGAAATTCTGGCTGCCGATATACACTTCGTTTTCATCGACGATAAAATACTTGGCATGCAGGATGCCGCCGGTCAATTCCTTCCAATTGAAAAGGGTGATTTCGATCCCCTGCTGGTGGCGAAACAATTCCAGCAAATCCTTTGAGTTTTCGGCCATGCCAGTTTCGGTCAGGATGCGAACCCGCACTCCGCGTCGGGCGGCGGCCAAGATCGCTTCCACAACCGGCTCCAGAGTTTCACCCCTTTTCCCTGCCAGATAATATTCGGCAAAATCGAGGGAACGCCGTGCACCTTGGATCATCTCCAGCCAGACACGGGCGGCATCGCGCGTTCCGGCGCGGGAAATGGTCGTTTCCAGCGGCACCGAGCTGACCACCTCGAAAGCGGATGTTTCGGAAAAACCCGGGAAAGCAGCCAGCCACAAGGAGAGCAGGGCGATCGTCAGGATGGCCGAACGCTTTATTTTATTTGGCTTCATCAACCTTCTCCTCAACCAGTTCCGAAACGGCCACAGGACCGCCTGGCTTGTTCACGCCGCAATAGCGGAGGAAGCGGCCGTCGCCCTTGCGGTACCAGTAATCGCCATACCAAAAGATCGAAAGCAGGCCGCTTAAAGAGACGCGCAGCTGCACGGCAACGATCTCCTTCCCCGCCAGCAATATCTTTTCTTCGCCCTGACGCGTGATCGTGAACTTGCCTATTTTCATCTCGCCCGGTCCCTGGGTGCCGATAGAGCGGAATTGAAATTTTTTATCACTGGCAAGGGCGAACGGTCCCAGTCCCATCTGAAAGAGCTGATTCCAGGGCGCGCCAACGGCGGCGAATTTTTTATCCACTTTTTTGCCGCGCAAGGTGCCGGAAAGGACGATGGCCTCCCCCTGCAACCTGGCATCCAGTTCCATTTGCCGTCCCGGGTCGCTGAAGGTCCAAGCCAGGGTGGAAAGGTCGGCAGCGGTGCGGAATGTCTGGCGGACCATGCCGCCCCCACTGCGCCGGCTTGCCAGTTCGACGCTGTAACCCGGAGGCGCCGGCGTGATGGCGATGGTATGGGTTACGGTGATCTCGCCCTCGACCTCGCGGTAGGTCAGGGCCTCGGCCGGCAACAGCAGTTGGGCCAAGCCAAGCAGACAGGCGTAGCAAAAACAGCATTTAATAAAATCTTTGCATCTTTTCATCGTCCTTCGGCAGGGTAAACCAAAATCCGGAAAATTGCAACCCAATGGGTTTTGCGAGCGGATCAGACGCTTTCACTTTTTTCAAAAAAATAAGCGCCCAAAAACACCATCAGCAACGCGAAAGCGGCCATGACCGCCAGGGTGAAGTGAAGCGGCCAGAGCGAAACGCCAATCAGGGAGCCACGCAGCCCGTCTACCCCATAGGTCAGCGGATCGGCATACGACAGGATCCTGACCGGGGCGGGCAGGTTTTTTAGAGGATAAACAGCTCCCGATAAAAAGAAAATCGGGAAGATAACAAAGTTCATCACGATGCTGAACCCCTGCATATCCCTCATTTTGGAGGCGAAGACCAAACCCAGGCCGATGAAGGTGGTGGCAATCAGCACCATGAACAGCATGGCAAGCAAAAGGCCCCCGGCGCCGTCAATGGCAAACCCCAGTACCATAGAGATCAGAAGTATGGCCAAGCTTTGCAACATGGCCGTGGTGATGCCGCCCGCGATACGGCCCAAGACAATGGATACCCGGCTGACCGGAGCTACCATGATTTCTTTTAAAAAACCAAATTCGCGGTCCCAGAGAACCGACAAACCGGCAAAGGTGGAACTGAAAAGCAGGCTCATGCCGATCATCCCCGGCAATAGGAAACGCATATAATTGACATCCCGGGGCATTCCAGGAATGGCCATGCGGTTAAATCCCATTCCCAAAAAAGCCATAAAAAAAAGCGGCATGGCCAGGGCACCGACAATGCGCGATTTGGCGCGTATGAAGCGCTTCATTTCCCTGAACCAGAGGACATAGATGGTGATGCCGCTGATCATTCAACGCCTCCCGTGCGGGCCCGCTGTCCGCGAACGGCCGTGACCGCTGGTTTCAGACTCCTGCTCGCGGATGGTGCGGCCGGTGAAATTCAAAAAAACATCTTCTAGGCTCGGCTTGCGCAATTGGACGCAATGGACGGTCGCGCCGGCACGCTGGGCCAACTGGATCAATTCCGGGATGCGCCTTTCCCCATGTTCCAGGCTCAAGCTCAACACATCCCCATGCTGTTTCAGAGATTTAATCCAGGTCAGCGTTTTGAATTGTTCCAGCAGATTGCTGATGTTTTCACCTATCTCGAGCGAAACCACATCGCCGCCCAAACTGTCCTTCAGCCGGGCCGGACTGTCAATGGCCGCGAATTTGCCCCCATCCATGATCGCAACTCGCTGGCAGAGAAAATCGGCCTCTTCCATGTAGTGCGTGGTTAATATAATGGTCACTCCACTTTCCTGGTTCAATTTTTTAATATAATCCCAGATATGCCGCCGCGTCTGCGTGTCCAGCCCCAGGGTCGGTTCATCGAGAAACAGAACCTTGGGCCGGTGAATCAAACCGCGGGCAATTTCCAGCCGCCGTTTCATGCCCCCGGAATATTTCTCGACCAGGATATCGGCTTTGTCAACCAGTTCCACCAGTTCCAGTACGGCGGCGATTCTCTTTTTCCTTTCTTCGCGGCCGACGCCGTACATCATGGCATGAAACTGCAGGTTCTCCCGGCCGCTGAGACGGTTATCCAAAGCCGCCTCCTGAAAGACAATGCCAATGCTGCGCCTGACTCCGTTACGGTCGGCGGCGACCGAATAACCTCCTACCCAGGCCTCGCCGGCTGTTGGTTTCAGCAGAGTGGCCAGCATGTTGATGGTAGTGGTTTTTCCTGCGCCATTGGGTCCCAGCAAACCAAAGAGCTCGCCTTCGGGCACGGCGAAAGAAATACTGTCCACGGCCGTGAAACCATTGAAGGATTTACTTAAATTGTTTACTCTAATTGCGTCCATGCTTATCCGTATGTTGCACCCGCCAGAGCTGTCAGAATAATTATCAAAAAGCCGTCAATAAAAAAGGGGTTCGGCCCACGCCGAACCCCTTTCGTAAGTCTTGGTTAAATCAATACATGCCGCCGCCGCCCGGAGGCATGGCCGGCATGGATTCCTTTTCTTCTTTGATTTCGCACACCAGCCCCTGGGTGGTCAGCAGCAAACCGGCCACGGACGCCGAGTTCTGCAGGGCAATGCGCACCACCTTGGTCGGATCGATGATGCCGGCGGCAATCATATCGGTGAATTTTTCATTCAAAGCGTCAAATCCGTAGTTCTTGTTGCGCGCGCTGCGGATCTTTTCGACGATGATCGCCCCTTCAAAGCCGGCATTGGCGGCGATTTGTTTCAAAGGCATTTCCAGAGACTTGGTCAGGATGTCAATGCCGAACTGCATGTCGCCATTAAGCTTGAATTTTTTCAAATTCTGGGCGCACTTGAGCAGGGCCACGCCGCCGCCGGGCACGATGCCTTCTTCGACAGCCGCCTTGGTGGCGTGCATGGCATCTTCGACCCGGGCTTTCTTTTCCTTCATCTCGGTTTCGGTGGCGGCACCAACCTTGATAACGGCAACACCGCCAGAAAGCTTAGCCAGCCTTTCCTGGAGTTTTTCGCGGTCGTAATCGGAAGTAGTATCCTCAATTTGGCGCTTGATCTGATTGATCCGGCCCTTGATATCAGCATCCTTGCCACCACCTTCCACAATCGTGGTATTGTCCTTGTCGACCGTAACTTTCTTGGCAGATCCAAGCCAATCGAGGCCGACCGATTCCAGCTTGACGCCGATTTCTTCAGAGATTACTTTGCCGCCAGTCAAAATGGCTATGTCTTCCAACATGGCCTTGCGGCGATCGCCGAAGCCCGGGGCCTTGACGGCCACGACATTCAGCAGACCGCGGATTTTATTGTAAACCAGCGTGGCCAGCGCTTCACCCTCGATATCTTCGGCCACGATAACCAGAGGGCGGCCCGATTTGGCGATCTGCTCCAGCAAGGGCAGCATTTCCCGCAGGTTGGAAATCTTCTTTTCATTCAAGAGAATCATGGGATTCTCCAGGGCGACCACCATTTTGTCCGCATCGGTCACGAAGTATGCCGAAATGTAGCCCCGATCAAACTGCATGCCTTCAACCAATTCCAGGGTAGTATCCAGGGATTTGGCTTCTTCCACCGTGATGACGCCGTCTTTGCCCACTTTATCCATGGCTTCGGCGATGATTTCACCGATGGAAATTTCGTTGTTGGCCGAAATGGAACCGACCTGGGCGATCATTTTCCCGGAAACATTCTGACTCATTTTTTTCAAATCCTTGACGACTTGCTCAACGCCGGTATCAATCCCCTTCTTGATCAGAGTCGGATTGGCGCCGGCGGCAACCATTTTCAGACCTTCACCATAAATGCTCTGGGCCAGCACGGTGGCGGTGGTAGTTCCGTCTCCGGCGATATCGGAAGTCTTAGAGGCCACTTCCTTGACCATCTGCGCCCCCATGTTTTCCTTGGCATCGGCAAGTTCAATTTCCTTGGCCACGGTCACGCCGTCCTTGGTGATGAGCGGAGAACCGAATTTTTTCTCCAAAACAATATTCCGTCCGCGCGGACCGAGGGTGGCTTTCACCGTATCGGCCAGCTTATTAACCCCATTCAAAATCGCCTTTCTTGCTTCTTCTCCTAAAATAACTTCTTTGGCCATTTTTCCTCCTTATTAAAGATATTGACCTTTTTTAAAAACAACCGCTTATTTAACAATAATAGCCAGCAAGTCTTCCCGTTTTATCACTAGGTGCTTCTTGCCGCCAATTTTGAATTCCTGACCGGCATACTTGCCGAACAGTACCTTGTCACCAACTTTGAGCAATTCCTTGAGGGACTTTCTCCCTTCAAGTTCAAAGTCATTACCAATAGCCTTGATGATGCCTATCATGGGTTTTTCTTTGGCTGTGTCGGGAATGACAAGTGAGCCCACTTTTTCCTCTTCTTCAATCGGTTCGACCAAAACTCGGTCATCCAAAGGATGTAAATTCATATTTAACCTCCTAAATTTGAATTTATTTCTGTAAAAACAGTATAAAATAAAATTTCATCCTTGTCAACCACCTAATATATTATTTATCAAAAATATATGAGCGTCTTATTGTCAACTTAAATATATTTTTAAATTCAATTATTAAAGTAAAAAAAAAATATTTTTCTTAACTTTAAACTTTGTACTTTATACTTTTTCCTTTTCTTTGCTCTTGCACCGTTTGCCAAAAACCGTTCACCATGCACCATCAACCTTACATCTATCACCCATGACCTCTGACAACAGCAATAAAATTTGACACCTCCTGTCTTTCACGGTACATTGAACCCATGCAACCATGGCCCATACGCATCGGTAAATTCCTGTTCGGGTTCCGCAGTTTCACGCCCCTGCCGCTCATCGTACTGACTGTCCTCTTTTTCAAGCCACTGTCCGCGGCGCCACTGTTTACTAGTGGCGGACTGCTGCTGGCCCTGGCCGGAGAGCTCGTCCGTGTCATCAGTGTCGGCTTCGCCGGCAGCGGCACCTCGGGACGCGAAAATTTTCTCAAAGCCGAGAGCCTGAACACCACCGGCCTGTATTCGCTGGTGCGTAATCCACTTTATTGGGGAAATGGTTTGATTTTTGCCGGACTGCTGACGATTTACGCCCAACCGCTGGCCCTGATCCTCTTTGTTGTTTTTCTCTTTTTGCAGTACCATTTCATCGTGCTGGCTGAAGAAACTTTCCTGCACGAATGTTATGGCCAGGCCTATGAGGAATATTGCCGCCGGATAAGGCGCTGGCTTCCACGCTTCGACCGCTACTCTCGTCCAGACCAGAGTTTCAATTTTAAGAAAGTGCTCTTCAAGGAGAACGATTCCTGCTTCAACCTCCTTTTTGCGGCCCTGTTGCTCCTGGTTTACAAGGAATACTTATTTCTGGGCCGGGTAAGCCATTGGCCGTTTTTTGCAGGCGCAATGATATTGCTCATTTTATTTTACGCAGCAGTAAAAATTTTTAAAAGAAAGGATGCAGCCGCCAGCTAAAAATTCCTGATGATTTTCTCGATCAACGCCGAACTTGAATAATTTTCTTTAAACCTGTACAGGCATAACCGGCCGCCGTTGCTTTCCACCTCACTGCGGCCGACGACCTGCTCGGGAGAATAATCACCGCCCTTGACCAAAACATCAATTCTACGCAATATTCGGATCAATTGCCGGGGCGTATCCTCACTGAAAGGGATGATATAATCGACGCATTCCAGAGCGGCCAAAACTTCCATCCTTTCTGCCAGAGGGAATATCGGCCGCTTCTCCCCTTTCAAGCGCCGCACCGAGGCATCGTCGTTGATGCCCACGACAAGGATATCGCCCTGCTCACGAGCAAACTGCAGCAACTGGATATGGCCGGGGTGCAGCAAGTCAAAAACTCCGTTGGTAAAGACGACTTTGTCCCGGGTGCGCTTTTCCAGTTCCAGGTTCAGCGCCGCCGCGCCATCATGAATTTTCATTTTTTTTCAGGCGGATGTTTTCAGAAAATTCCCAGCTGTGGGGAATGCGGGCGATGCCGACATCGCGGTGGCTGGAAGTGACGTGGAAGGTATACTGAAAATGATGATAATCGAACGGATAGCCATCACGCTTGTGGACGGCAACATCCAGAAAATAGGTGCCGTTAATCAGCCCTAGCGATGGTACCGCCAGCCGCACTTTGCCGCGGCCGGAAATGGACTTGGCGCTGAAATTGTCAAGCAACGTGTTGGAACCATAGCAGAAAATCCCTTCAGAATTGTAAATACCAATGCCGAAAACAAAATCATTTTCACTGCCGGCAGCCTGGACGTCGAATTCGATAACTAGGGGTTCATCGGCTTTAAAGATATATTTTTCCTTGCCTGAACCGTCAAACATCTTGACATTGGAAATTTCTATTTCCCGACCACCCCAGCGCTTTTCCGGGTTTTGCTGCCCAGCTTTTTCCTCTTTTTCATTTTGCGGCTGAGGCTTCGTTTCATCCTTTTTGCTTACAGTTTGCTGCGCATCCTTTTCTTCTTTTTCATGCTGCAGCTGGGATTTGTTTTCATCTTTGCTGCCGACATATTCAAGATAAGCATCGACTACCCGCTTGGGGTAACCGCGCATTTCCACCTGCCCCTTTTTCAGCCAGATAACTTCATCGCAGATCCTTTCCACCGTGGACAAGTCATGGGAAACAAAAATAATGGTTTTGCCGTTACGGCGGAATTCGTTGATTTTATCAAGGCACTTGGGAACAAACGAGGCGTCGCCCACGGCCAGCACTTCGTCGATGAGCAGGATATCGGGTTTGACGTTGATGGCTATGGAAAATCCCAGACGCATGAACATGCCCGAAGAATAGCCCTTGACAGGATGGTCGATAAATTCCTCCAATTCGGCAAACTGGACGATTTCAGCATATTTTTCCTGGATTTCCTTGCGGGTCAGGCCGAGAATGATACCATTGATGAAAACATTTTCCCGGCCCGAAATTTCGGGATGGAAACCGGCGCCAAGTTCGATCAATGCCGATATCCGCCCCTTGGTGATGACCGATCCGGAGGTGGGTTTGCTGATGCCGGCCAGTATTTTCAACATGGTACTTTTACCGGAACCGTTCTCACCGATGATACCCAGGGTTTTTCCAGTTTTTACGTCGAAAGACACGCCGCGAAGGGCTTCAAAACGTTCGCTGAGCTGCAAGTCGCCAAACAGGGTCTTGTTAACCATGGCGCTCTTGATGGTCAGGAATTTGTGCCGGTCGGCATATTTTTTGTAAAACTTGTAGACGTCCTGGACTTGAACGGCAATCATATCAAACCTCTTCCACGAAAGTGTCACGCAACTTGTCAAAGATCAGGTAGCCCAAATAAAAGAACAGCAGGCCTACCAACACCGTGACCGAAAGGCGCTTCCAGTGCGGCAGGGAACCGTAATAAAAGGAAAAATGGTACGACTCGATCAGGTGGGTCATGGGATTGAAATTCAAGACCATTTTCAGCACTTTGGGTAGCGACTCATAGGCATAAATGATCGGTGTGGCGAAAAACCACAGGGTCAGTAGGTTGCCAAGGATATCCTTGATATCCCGGAAATGAACGGTCAGCGCCGAAATCAGGAAGCACAGCCCCATGGTGAAAATGAACTGGGCCAGCAGGCTGATGGGCAGGAAAAGCACCCACAGGGTCAATGGCTTGCCGAAGATGAGGAAAAAGAAAATCAGGACGGGCAGGGCGAGGATGAAATGCACCATGTTGGTGATGACCACCATGATCGGCAGAACTTCGATGGGGAACTTGATTTTTTTGATCAATGCCCCGTGTACCATCAGCACATTCGCAGATTCAAGCATCGATGAGGAAAACCAGGTCCAGGGCAGGATGCCGTTGAACATGAACAGGGCGTAGAGCTTGGTGCTGGGGAACCCCGCCACCTTGCCGCGGCTGACGATAAAACCGAAAACGACTGTGTACACAAGCATCAGCAGCAGCGGGTTGAGCAGGCTCCAGAAATAGCCGAGCACCGTTCCCCGGTAACGCGCTTTTAATTCCCGTGAAACCAGGATTAATATCAATTGCCGGTGCCGCACAATTTCCTTTAATTTTTCAATCATGTTTTTTTCTGCCGCGATTATACCACAAACCATCCTGCCGCCGAAGTGCCTTTGGCGTTATTAAGCGCCTGAGAGTACCTTTTCCATTTCCGGGCTGTAAACTCCCTGAGCTTTGAAAATGATCAGCGCCGATTTTTCTCTGCAAGGAACCGCGGATTCTACCAATTGCACCAGGAAGCGATCGGGCGGAACGGCAGCAAAAGGCTGGATGAAACGGATTTTTTTCGGATACAGGCCGTAAGCAGCAGCGGAGTCGAGCAATTCCCCCTGACGGGAAAAGGGAAAGATTAGGCATAGGCTTCCCGTTGGAGCCAAGATGGCGGCGGAACAGCGCAGCAGGTCGCTCATAGTCAGGGCTATTTCGAAGCGGGCCAGGCGTACTGCTTTATCGCGGCTGAGATGCCCCTGACCTGTTTTAAAAAAAGGCGGATTGCAGAAGATGGTTTGTACATTTCCAAATCGGGTGCAAACCTCATTGAAATCGCCATAAATGACCTGGAACCGTTCACCCAGACCGTTGGCCATAGCGTTGGCATTGGCCAGGCGGTACAGGGGCTCCTGAATCTCCACGCCGGTAATCTGAGGGAATTTACCCAAGTGCAAAGCCAGTAGCGACACCACGCCGACGCCGCAGCCGATTTCAAGGGCCGGGGCGGCAGAAACCGGGAGAAAATCAGCGAGGATCGGGGAATCCACGGCAAAACGGTAGCCGCTCTTCAGTTGCTTGATTAGCACTTTGCCGTGATAGAAAGTGTCGGAGGTCGTCAGAGCTTCATTCATTGTTGAAGGGTTCAAGCATTAAAGCTTTGATTTACTCATTAGCCTTTTCGGTAGCGATCTGTTTCAAATATTCCCTGACCAGGTTCAGCGCATAGGTAATGGCACGCATCTTGATGGTTTCGCGGCTGCCGGAAAAAAGCTGGCGCATCTCCTTGTCACAGTTTTCGGCATGCAAATGAATATGGACCAGGCCCTTGGGTTTGTCGGCGGTCGCGCCGCCCGGCCCGGCGATGCCGGTGATGGCCAAACCGATATCGGCCCCGCACAAACGCCTGACACCCGCGGCCATCGCCTGGGCCGCCTGCTTGGATACGGCCCCATGTTTTTGCAGTATCTCTTCCGGCACGTCCAGAAGGCCGGTTTTCAAGCTGTTGGCATAGGCGATCACTCCGCCCAGGAATACCTCGGAACTGCCGGCCACGCTGGTGATCTGGTTGCCCAGGCCGCCGCCGCTGCAGCTCTCGGCCACGGCCAGGGTAAGCTTGCGTTTTTTCAGCTCAGCAACGATAGCTTCAGGCAGTGAAATGTCTTCCTCGGTAAAAATATACTCATGCAGCCGGGCGCGAACTTTTTCCGCCAGCTCATCGGTCAGTTTCCGGGCTTCTTCGTCGGAATTCTTGGAACGTCCCAAAAAGTGGAGCTCAATCATTCCGCTTGAAGCCAGGATCGTGGTCACCGGGTTGCGGTATTTGCGGTAGATGTCGGCGATGCGGCTGTCGACATCCGATTCACCGATGCCGGTCAACCTGAAGGAGCGGCTGTAAATGTAATAATTGGCGGCCGGGGCGATATGCCTGGCGAACACATCTTCAAAAACCGGGATCATCTCGTTGGGTGGACCGGGCAAAAGCAGCACCTTGCAGTTCCCTTCAGCCAAATAAAGGCCGGGGGCCGTGCCCACCGGGTTGGCGATTACTTCGGCGCCTTCAATGATAAAAGCCTGACGGGTATTGATTTCGGGCATGACCATGCCGCGGCGCCGGAAGATTTTTTCCAAATCGGCCACAATCTGGTCCTGAAAAACCAATTTTCTTTTCAGTGCCGCGGCCACGGCTTCGCGGGTGATGTCATCTTCGGTCGGTCCCAGTCCGCCGCTGAGAATAACCAATTGGGCGCGCTGGCAGGCTTTTTTTACGATCCAGGAAAGATTGTCCATGTGGTCGCCGACCACCACCTTCATGTCCATTAAAATTCCTTTCTCGCGCAGGCGCCGCGCTACATAAAGAGAATTAGTGTCGACGCGGTCCAGATCCAGTAACTCACTGCCGACGGCGATAAATATGGCTCTCATTTTTCTACCTTCAAGGACTTATAAACGAAATTTCCCACCCTGTCAATAAAGCTATTGGAACAAGTTTAAAGTATAAAGTAAAAAGGAAAAAGTAAGGAATAAGAATTTTTTTCTTACTTTATACTTTATACTTTGTACTTTTTCCTTTTGCCTTTTTATTTCTCTTGGAACTTCTTTTCCAATTCGGCGTAGCGGGTGTCGACCATCTTCTGGATATCCGCCACGTCGTTTTCCTTCAGGTGCTTGAAGCGGCCCTGCAGTTTCAGGTATTCGAGCACCGGTTTGCGGTTGGGAGTTTTTATGGTTTGCAGATATTTGCCGTTTTCCACTTCATATACGGGGAAAACACCGGTCTGCACAATGAGCCGGGCCAGCTTGACCGTGTCTTCGGGTCTGGCTTTCCAGCCTGGAGGGCAGGGCGCGATGATATGGATGAATTTGAAGCCGCGGATCTCCTTGGCCTTGATGAGTTTTTTATAGAGGTCCTCAGGATATGCCACCGACGCCGTGGCCTGGTAAGGCACCTTGTGGGCGGCGACGATGTCATCGATGCTTTTTTTGACTTCCTTCTTGAAATGCTTGACCGGCGTGGTGGTGGTCCAAGCCCCGTAAGGTGTGGCTCCGCTGCGCTGGATGCCGGTGTTCATGTAGGCCTCATTGTCGTAACAGAAATAAAAAATATCGTCATTGCGTTCGGCGGCGCCGGAGAGCGCCTGCAAGCCGATGTCAAACGTGCCGCCGTCCCCGGCCCAGCCGCAGATGTTGGTTTTGCTCTTGCCCAAGGCATCCATCGCCGCCTTGATGCCGGAAGCCGTGGCCGCCGTAGCTTCGAAAGCCATGTGCAGTAAAGGCACTTCCAAACAGGAATAAGGGAACGGACCGTCGATCACCGTCCAGCAGCAGGCGGGGAAAGTAAAGATCGAATCCCGGCCCAGGGCCTTCAGAGTGGTACGCATGGCAATGCCGGCTCCGCAGCCCTGGCAGGCCAGATGGCCGGGGCTCATAAGTTCTTCAAGGGGTAATGTCGGTTTCATCTTTTCACCTCCACCCAGTACAGTTCCTGATCGGGTTTTTTCTTCTTGTCCACCAGCGCTACGATGTCGGAAATGGTTTCCGGGAAAATGTCACGCCCGCCCAAACCGGCGATGAAATTGAAAACCGGCACCCGGGAATGGCCGTACAGGGCCGACTTCACTTCCTGGGCCCAGATCCCGTGATAGCCGTAGGATATGTTGCGGTCGATGATGATCACTTTTTTGGCATTTTTCAACTGTTCGCGCACATCGGCAAATGGGAAAGGTCGCAGGACCCGCATGCGCAGGTTGCCCACCTTCTTGCCCTGGGCGCGCAGCTGATCCACGGTGAAGCGGGCCGTGGAAGCGGCCGTACCAGAAGTGACCAGCACGGTTTCGGCATCCTCCATCATGTAGGGATCGACCGTGTCGTAGCGCCGGCCGAAGGCTTTTTGGAACACATCGGCTTCTTTCTTGATCTCCAGCAGTGCCTGGTCCATGGCTTCATGCATCTTAACCCGGAATTCCATATACCAGTCCGGGGTAGTCAAGCCGCCGTAGGTATGCGGATTTTTGACGTCCAGTTTGTACTTATAGTCAAAGGGCGGCAGGTATTTGTCCACCACCGCCTGGTCGGGGAGATCGACGATCTCATAGGTATGGGACAGGGAAAAAGCGTCGAGGACGATCATGACCGGCATCAGCACCTTTTCAGCAATTTTGTAAGCCATGATCACGGAATCGAGCACTTCCTGGTTCGATTGGCAATAAAACTGCATCCAGCCGGTATCACGCTGCGAAAGGGAATCGTTCTGGTCGGTCCAAATGGTCCACGGCGGCGCCATGGCCCGGTTGATATTGGCCATGACAATGGGCAGGCGCGCCCCGGCCGCCCAGTGCAGTAATTCATGCATCAGGGCCAGCCCCTGTGACGAGGTTGCGGTAAAAGCACGGGCTCCGGCCGATGAAGCGCCGATGCAGGCGGCCATGGCTGAATGCTCCGATTCGACCTTGATGAATTCAGCCTTCAGCCGCTGATCGGCAACGATCTCGGAGAGCAGCTCCACTACCTGGGTCTGGGGCGTAATGGGATAGGCGGCAATGACCTGGACGCGGGCCAGGGTCGCCCCGTAAGAGATGGCGTGGTTGCCCATCATTACTTTTTTCATTTTCCCTCCTTGACCATTTCGATGCATTTTTTCGGGCATTCTTCGGCGCAGATGCCGCAGCCCTTGCAGAAATCCATGTTCACCACCGGGTTGTCGCCGACAAGGTCGATGGCGCCGTCAGGGCAGAATTTCCAGCAGATCGTGCACTGGATGCACTTGCCGAGGTCGATCACCGGCTTCAGGTTACGCCAGGAACCGGTGGGATTGGCGGCCATGGAACGCAGGCTCATAACCATGGGCGGGAGTTCGTCGAGCTTGTTGAAATCGATCTTCTTTCTTTCCTTGTCCATGTTACACTCCTTTTACCGAGTCGTAGGCTTCCTGGGCCGCGGCCGCGTTTTCGTCCGGACTCACCGGCACGTTTTCACGCACCGATTGCAAAATAGATACCAGCTTGACGAAATCAAAAATGCGCGGCACGGCTCCCAAGATGGCGGTGTTGACGATGGGCGCCGCTTTGGAACCCAGCCGGAACTTAATGGCGATGTCGTTGGCGTCAATGGTGAAAACACGGAAATCCTTGCCCAGGTACTGGAATTCACCGGGCTGACGGCTGCTGTTGATCAGAATGAAACCGCCTTTCTTCAATCCTTCGGTCACGTCGATGGCATCGATCAGCGACGGATCGACCACGATGACATGGTCGGGGGCGATGATCTTGGAGCGGATATAGATAGGTTTTTCATCGATGCGGATGAAAGCGAAAACCGGGGCGCCCCTGCGTTCCACCCCGAACTGGGGAAAGGCCTGGACATACTTGTCTTCCTTGGAAACGGCATCGGCCAGAATCTTGGAAGCGATGACCGTACCCTGGCCGCCGCGGCCGTGGAATCTGATTTCAACCATGGTAACCTCCTAAAAATCTATTTCGATGATGCGGTGCGAATGGCAATTGATATTGACCGCCACCGGGAACGAGGCGATGTGGCAGGGATGGCTGACGATATGCACCGCCAGTGAAGTGGTGCGACCGCCCAGCCCCATGGGCCCGATACCCAGTTTATTGATGCGTTCCAGAATGCGTTTTTCCATATCGGCATAGAGCGGATCCGGATGGGGACTGCCCACCGGCTTGCGCAGCAAAGCCTTCTTGGCCAGCAGGGCTGAAGTGTCGAAATTGCCGCCGACGCCTATCCCCACCACCGTGGGGGGACAGGGGTTGGGGCCGGCTTTGAAAACCGTATCGACCACAAAATCCTCTATGCCCTTGGCACCGGCCGACGGTGGCATCATTTTCAGAGCGCTCATGTTCTCCGCTCCCCCGCCCTTGGCCATGAAAGTGATTTTAAAAATATCGCCAGGCACCACGTCCCAATGGATGAACACCGGTGTATTGTCGCCGCTGTTCTTACGGCTGAGCGGGTCGCAGACCGATTTGCGCAGGTAACCCTCGGAGTAGCCCTCGCGCGTACCCTGGCTGATGGCGTCCTGAATACTTTTGAAACCGGCATAATCAAACTTGGCTTTTTCGCCGATTTCGACAAAGAAAACGGCCAGTCCAGTGTCCTGGCACATAGCCAGCTTCTCGCTACAGGCAATATCGGCGTTTTGCAGAATCTGCTGCAGAATCTCCTTGCCTGAAGGAGATTCTTCTTTAGCCAGATAGGCCGCGATCAGTTTTTTCAAATCCGGGTCAATAACAAAATTGGCGTCCTGAACGGCTTGCCTGACCTTTTCTTTTACTTCCAGAAGACTTACTTTTTTCATTTTCGCCTCATGAAATAAAATTCAAAGCAGTAAGGTGTACTTTATAATTTTTTGGGCCATTAGTCAAGGGGATTTTCAATTTTTTGCGCGGGCGGCGGCCGTGAAAAGCGCGAAAAAACAAAAACACGACCGCCGTAACGCTGGCTATTTCACCGCGTCCACGGCTTTCTTGACCGCATCCTCCAGCAACTTGATATCCGGAGGTTTAATGAAGTTGTTCTTCATCAGCAATCCCATAGCGTCGCGGGCTTCTTTGATATCGGCCATAGTTTTGTTGAAAACTTCCTGCCAAGTATAGGTAATACGGGCCACGCCGTTTTTAATGGCTGCCATGGCCACATCGGCGGCTTCCTGGGCGAAGACCTCGGTCTCGTCCATGGTGGGCATGATACGCTCGGGGTTGATGCCCTTTTTCTGGGCGAAGTTGGCCATGGAATAAGCGGCGGCAATAGCCATCTCGTCGGTGATCTTGCGCGCCCGCACCACCAGCGCCCCTTTCAGGATGCCCGGGAAGCCCAGCGAATTGTTCACCTGATTGGGGAAATCGCCGCGGCCGGTGGCCACGATGTAGGCCCCGGCTTCCTTGGCCGCGTAAGGATAGATTTCCGGCACCGGGTTGGCGCAGGCGAAGACGATCGACTTGGCGGCCATCTTCTTAATCCATTCCGGTTTGACTGTATTCGGACCGGGCTTGCTGACGGCGATCAGCACGTCGGCGCCGGTCATGGCTTTTTCGATATCATCGATGCGTCCGGGATTGGTCTTCTGGCACAGTTCCCATTTGCGATAAAAAGCGGGATTAGCCTTGATGTCGTCACGGCCCAGGTGCAGGGTGCCGGTGGTGTCGAACATGATCATATTGGCCGGGTCGGCGCCGGCCTGGATGATCAGCCGGGCGATGGTGGTATTGGCTGCTCCGGCGCCATAATGAACAATCTTGACTTTCTTGAGATCCTTGCCCGCGACACGCAGGGCGTTGATCAGCCCGGCCAGGGTCACCGAACCCGTCCCCTGGGCATCGTCGTGCCAGACCGGGATGTTGCAGGCTTCACGCAGGGTGTCGAGCACTTTGTAGCAGTTGGGCTGGGAAATGTCTTCCAGATTGATCGCCCCGAAACTGGGCTCGGCCATCTTAACAAAATCGATAATCTTGTCAGGATCATGCTTGCCCTTGTCGTTGTAGCTGTTGACGCACAGGGCTACACCGTCGACGCCGCCGAGATATTTCATCAAAAAGACCTTGCCTTCCATAACGCCCAGGCCGCCGGAAGGGGTGCAGTCGCCGTCGCCCAGCACGCGTGTCGAATCGGAAACCACGGCCACCAGGTTGCCGCGGTTGGACAGGTCGAACGACGTGTCATTGTCATCACGGATGGTAGTCGAAACCTTGGAAACGCCCGGCGTATACCAGACATTGAACCAGTTGAAACCGTAAACCCCGGCCTTGGGCATGGTGGCGATTTTGCCGCCGTAAAATTTGTGGCAGGAATAGGCCAGTTCTTTTAAAAAAACGGTCTTGGCCTTGGCCAGTTGCTCCGGAGTAAAATTGTCGGGGAAAAGTTCATTCAGGTTGGATAAGGTTAAATCGGGTTTCTTCATCAAAGCCTCCTTGATTTTGTTAATAATTAAATTATAAGAGCCTTATAACAAATTCTAAAATTTGTTAGCTTTTTAGAACAAATTTTGAATTTGCTATCTAAGGCTCTTATCCCCCATTGCTGCGCATGGGACTTCGCAGCTCTGCTGGGTTAGATAACAGTAAGATCAACTTTAATGCGTTTTTTTTAAATAGTCAAGAATTTTATTTTTTTTTTGAACTCTGCGCCGGGCAAAAGCCTATTCGCTTTTCCAGCGCACAAAATGGTCCCGGGCCAGCAGGGCGAAAAAACGGGCCAGCCTTGTTTCAGCCGGCTCGATCTTTGCCGCCAGCGCCTGTCTCAAAATGGCGCTGATCTCCAGGATGGTCCGCTGGCCATCCACCTGCAGCCAGGCGGCCGTGCCCAGTTCATCGAGATGAATGTGAAAATCCTGGCTGCGACCCAGCCAGCCGATGATTTTTTTCAGCAGCTTATTTTTTGTCTTTTCCTTGATCAGATAGACCCTGCCTTTTTCGTCGGTGCCCCAGGGGCAGTTCTGTACCGGCACATAATCCAGAATGTTGTCTTTTTTTTCCATTATATAATGTAAGGGCGACCGGCCGGTCGCCCCTACCCTATATTATTCAAATCGATCCATGTCGCCTCCCCTGCGGATCGGCAACATGGATAGTCCCATGTAAGCTTCGCCTACGGCTCAGCAACATGGGACTACATAACCGCCGGCGCAGCCGGTTCATTGGGATCACCGGCATTGGCCAGAGGCAGCTTTACCAGCAGGTAGCCCAAGCCCACAAATATGGCCACGCTGATCAGGTATGAAGGCTTGCTGATATTGAAAAACTTTTCGCACAGATTAGGCACCCGGCCGTCATTGAAAAAAGCTATCGCGGCAAAGACCAGGCCGATCAGCGCTTCGCCGGCGATCAGCCCCGAAGCCAGCAGCACGCCGCGGTTTTCAATGCGCGATTTCTGGTTCTCATTGTACTTGCGGCGGGCGATGATAGTATCAACCACCCAGCGGATGATGCCGCCGACAAAAATCGCGGCCACGGTTTCAAATGATAAGTACATGCCGACGCAGACCAGCATCGGGCTCTTGACCTGGACCAGGATGAAGCCGACGGCCATCAGGATGCCGACCACGATCAACGGCCAGACCATTTCGCCGCCAACGATGCCCTGGGAGAGCTTGGCCATCAGTCCGGCTTGCGGTGCGGCCAGGACTTCGCCGCCGAAGCCGCCTTTATAGCCTTTCAGGGCGGCCATTTTCAAATCTCCGGCGTTGAGGATGAACAGCGGGATCCACATCACCATTGCGGAAATAACCACTCCGATCAGGTCGCCGACCTGCATTTTCCAGGGGGTTCCGCCCAGGATATGACCGACTTTCAAATCCTGGAGCATTTCCCCGGCCACGGCCGCCGAGACGCAGATGACACCGGCCACGGCCAGGACAGCCGTCACGCCGGGAATGCCCTTGGCTCCCAGCAGCACCATCAGGATGGCGGCGATCACCAGGGTGGACAGGGTCAGGCCCGAGATGGGGTTGTTGGAGGAGCCGATCATGCCGACCAGGTAACCCGAAACCGCGGCGAAAAAGAAACCGGCAACCAGCATGACCAGGGCGGCCACCAGGGCGGGCGCGAAATTGGCCTGGTTAAAGCCCATGAACCACCAATAGACAATGAAGGTGACCAACGACATGCCGATCAAACCGGCAAAAACTATCTTGATATTGATATCCTTGTCCGTTCTAAGCGTGGCTTGCTGGCTGGAGGCCGCCTTCTTGACATCGTCGACCGAGCGCCGGATGCCGTTGATCAGACTTTTGCGCATGCGGAATAGGGTAAAGGCCGCGCTCATCAGCATGCCGCCGATGGCCACGGTTTTGACGATATTCTGGAAGATGGCGGTGGATACATCGGCCCAACTCAGAAGCCCGGCGGCCACGGAAGGGGCGTACTGGGGAGCGAGCATCAGCGTCAGCAGCGGCACGAAAAGCCCCCAGGAGAGGACGCCGCCGGCGAAGTTCAAAGCCGCCAGACGCGGACCGATAATGTAGCCCACACCGAGGAAGGCTGGGCTGAGGGAGGGCGTTTTATAAAGAAAGCCGCCACCGGTGGCGACACCCTTGAAATTCTCGCCGATGCCGGTGCGAGGAATCACTTTGGAGGCGAAGGCGCTGAATTTCTGCCACTGTGCGGCCAGCAGGTTGAAACCTTTCAGCAGTTCAATAAAACCGCCGATACCCATGGCGTAAAACAGGTATTTGGCGCCGGTAGAACCAGCGCGTCCCGCCTTATGAATTTCAGAAGCCGCCACCGATTCGGGAAACTTCAGTTCGGGGTCCTCGACCATGACCCGGCGCAGCAAGGTGACGAACAAGATGCCCACGATGCCGCCGACCATCATGATAACGGTCGATTTCAAATAACCGCCGAAACTGCCGAAGAATTCCGGGCTCCAGACGCCGGCGATCAGAAAAGCCGGCAGGGTGAAAATGGCGCCGGCGGCCACCGATTCGCCGATGGAACCGACGGTTCTGGTAAAATTTTCTTCAATAATATTATGATCCTTGAATAACCGCAAGAGGGCCATGCCCAAAACAGCCGCCGGGTAAGTGGCGGCAATGGTCATGCCGGCCTTCAAACCCAGGTAGGCGTTTGCCGCGCCCAGCAGCACGGCCAGGAACAGGCCGATCAGCAGGGCGCGCAGGGTAAATTCTTTCAAATTCTTGTCCGCGGAAACATACGGTTTGAACTCATTGCTCATGGATATCTCCTCATGAAATATTTGAAATTGTATTATACAAAGTTAAAACAAAAAAAGTCAACCATTATTTTAATATCAGGATGGAACCGGTAGAAGCAGCTATTGCGACTGAATATTTTCTTCGATATGGGTCTGGATCTTCCGTTCCAGCAGCCGGTCCAGGGAAAAATCCTGGATGCCCATGTAATACAAAGCCGATTCGATGAAGGCGCTCTCGGGGATCAGGCCGATCATCTCCACCTTGCGCACGGCCACGGCGAAACGCTTGGCCTCTGAACGCAGCATCTCCAGCACCCGGTACATGGGCATGGCCCGGTAATTGGCATTGGTCACCGTGATCTGGGTTAGGTTGTGTTCGCTGTCCATGCCGGCATAAGCGTTGACGTGGGACAGGCCGCCGTTGGCATGCTGGATGATCTGGCTCAGGGCTTTGGCTATTTCAATGTCGCCCGTGTTCAGGAAGGCCTTGAAACTGATCATGGGATGGCGGGCGCCGATGATGGTGGCCCCGGCCGCGGGGTTGAATGTATCGGGACCGAAATCCGGTTTCCAGCGCGGATCTTTCAGTTTTTGCTCCAGCCCTTCGTATTCCCCTTCGCGGATGTTTTCGATGTAACGGCGCATGGGAAAGCGCGCCGCTTCGCTGAACAGGTAAACCGGCAGGTTGAACTCGGCGGCCACCAGCTGGGCGAATTCCACCGCCATGGCCACGGTCTCTTCAATGGTGGCATCCTTGAGCGGCACGAAGGGAAAGACATCGACCGCGCCCAGTCGGGGATACTGGCCTTTGTGTTTTCTCATGTCCACTTGCTTCAGGGTTTCGCGGTAAAGGGTGAGGCCGCCGGCAAAGATTGCTTCTTTGGGGCCCGTAAAAGAAAAAACGGTGCGGTTGCGGACGCTGTCGCAGGACACATCCAGGACCAGGAGGTTTTTGACCGTTTTCAGCTTTTCAACCAGTCCGGAAATGAATTGCTGGTCATTGCCTTCCGAGATATTGGGCACGACCGAAATGATTTTGTTCATTGCCTGCTCCTTTAAGGAATTTATAAACTGGCCATGTCCGAACGGGCGATCTCGATCAGGGTATCCCCCTCGGCCACATTGTCGCCTTTTTTGACGAATATTTTCTTGACTGTGCCGTCGATGGTCGCCTGGATCTGGTTCTCCATTTTCATGGCTTCCATGACCACAATGATCTGTCCGGCTTTGACCTTTTCCCCTTCGCGGGCCTTGACGTCGATGATCAATCCCGGCAGCGGCGACTTGACGATGTTGGAAACGTCCCCGCCTGCCGGCGGCGGTTCCAAAGCCGGCCTGACCGCCGGCATCGCGGCGGCCGCTTCCATCCTGGCTTCGCTCTTTTTTGTTTCCACGGGCATCAGCTTGCTTAAGGCCAGCTGCTGCAGGTCGACGCGGAATTCCCTGCCATTGACCCGGATCAGAGCGTATTCGGCGTTGATCTCGCTAACTTCAGCCCGGTATTCCTTCTGGTTGATGGTCAAGACATATTCGCTCATATTAACGCACTCCTTGATATGGATGAACCAGCAGCCGCCCCCATTCGCTCCAACCCTGCGGCTGTCCGCCAGCATTGAAGGTGAAACTCCGGCCCTGGAGGGCCATGAACATTTTCACTTCGATGGCCACGACGGCCGCGATGACGGCCACGATCTCAGGCTCCACGGCTTCGGCTGCCGGAGCTGGAGCGGGGATGGCGGCCGGCGGCGGCTCCTGGGCCAGGGCCTCGTTTTTCTGTTTGCGGCCGGCGAACCAGCGATTAAGACTCTTTTTGATGTCCAATTTCGTTTGCCTCGGTCACAGCGGGATATTGCCGTGTTTCTTGGGCGGATTGGCGTCACGCTTGGAGGCGAGCATCTCCAGGGCCTTGATCAACCGGAGGCGCGTGCTGGCCGGCTCGATCACGTCGTCAATGTAGCCTTTCTTGGCCGCGCTGTAAGGGTTGGCGAAAAGGTCGCGGTACAGGTTTTTCAATTCATCTTTTTTCTTGCCCGCGTTTCCGGCCTTTTTCAGTTCCTCGCTGTAAATGATCTCCACCGCCCCGTCCGGGCCCATGACCGCGATCTCGGCGCTGGGCCAGGCCAGGTTGACGTCGCCGCGGATGTGCTTGGAATTCATGACGCAGTAGGCGCCACCGTAAGCTTTGCGCACGATGACGGTGATCTTGGGCACCGTGGCTTCGGCAAAGGCGAAAAGCAGCTTGGCTCCGTTGCGGATGATGCCGTTGTATTCCTGGTTGGTCCCGGGCATAAAACCGGGCACGTCTTCGAAAACGACCAGGGGAATATTGAAGGCGTCGCAGAAACGGACAAAACGGGCCGCCTTGATTGAGGCGGCATTGTCCAGCACCCCGGCCATGACTTTGGGCTGGTTAGCCACGATGCCCACCGCTTTGCCGTTGAGACGAGCGAAGCCGGTGATGATATTGGCGGCAAAGAGGGGCTGGGTTTCAAAGAAATCACGGTTGTCCACCATCAGGGTGATGATCTCCTTCATGTCATAGGGCTTGTTGGAGTTATCGGGAACGACTTCATTCAGTTTCGCTTCCATGCGGTTGAGCGGGTCGCTGCATTCCTGGGCCGGCGGGCTGACGGTATTGTTCTGGGGCAGGAAGGAAAAGAGGCGGCGCAAGCCGTCGAAGCAGGCGTCTTCGTTAGCATAGACCAGGTGGGCCACGCCGCTCTTGCTGGCATGCACGCCGGTGCCGCCAAGCTGCTCGGTTGTCACGTCCTCCTGGGTCACCTGTTTGACCACCTTGGGGCCGGTCAGGAACATGTAGGAAGTCTTTTCCACCATCAAAATAAAATCGGTGATGGCCGGCGAATAGACGGCGCCGCCAGCGCAGGGGCCGAGGACCAGGGAGATCTGCGGCACTACGCCCGAATAAAGCACGTTGCGCAGGAAAATGTCGGCGTAGCCGGCCAGCGAATCGACCCCTTCCTGGATGCGCGCCCCGCCCGAATCATTGATGCCGATGAGTGGGGCCCCGACCTTGGCCGCCATTTCCATGACCTTGACGATCTTCTCGGCGTAGGCCTTGGACAGCGAGCCGCCGAAGATGGTGAAATCCTGAGAAAAGATAAAAACCAGCCGCCCCTGGATGGTGCCATAGCCGGTGATCACACCGTCGGTCAGGGGCTGGTTCTTCTGCATGTCGAAATCATTGCAGCGGTGGGTGACGAACATGTCGAACTCTTCGAAGCTGCCCGCGTCCAGTATTTTTTCGACCCGTTCCCGGGCCGTGTACTTGCCTTTTTCGTGCTGGCTGGCGATCCGTTTTTCACCGCCGGCCATCCGGCCTTTTTCCTTGCGCGTCACCAGGTCAAGCAGTTTTTTATCGAGCGCCATCATGCCTCCGTTTTAAGTTTTCTTTTTAACATAGAAAATGCCCACGGTCAAATGCGGCCTTAAATGTGGAACGGCTGGCACCCTGGCAACGGTTATTCGTTGACCAGGATCACTTTTTTCCGAATCTCCAGATCAAGCGAATCGTTCCAGTTTTTCTGGGCCAGGATAAGGCGCAGGGCTTCGAGGGACTTGACCGGCGCGCCGTCAACGGCCAGGATGCGATCGCCGACCCGCAAACCTGATTTTTCGGCCGGGCTCTCCTTGCGAACTTGCGAAATTTCGAAGAGTCCATCGGCGTTCATTTTGCCGCTGAAACCGGCCTCGGCGAAATAGGGCTTCTCTTCGGCGGCCACGGCAAAAACAACATCGGCCAGGCCGCGGGCGAAGACGGCCGCGGGTTTTAACTGCCCGGCCAGAGCCTTGACCATGGGATTTTCCTCTTCGCTGCTTTCACTTTTTTTGGACGCGACCGTCACCGGCACCAGAGTCAGGATATTCGCCCGCTTATCGCGCCGGCGGTAGCGCCAGGGAATGCCCAGGCCGTAGGCCACGTGAGCGCTGCCGGCGATGATGATCCCCTTGCGGCCGCGGAACTCCGGGCGCGCCAGGGCCAAACGCATGGATTCGGCCATGACCGTGTCCCAGCACTTTTGGGCGGCATAGACATTCTGGAACCAGAGCGGCACCTGAACGGCGAATTCGCCAAGGGTGCTGCGGATGTAATATTCATGCTCGGGATAGGTGCGGCCGGCACCGGGAAACATGGCCTGCTCGGCGGCGGACAAAGCGGCGAAGCCGCGCTTGGCCACCCTGCTGACCAACTCTCGGGGCACGTTCAGGCCCACGGCCTTCAAGCCCAGTTTTTTCACCGTCTCCAGAACCAGGCGCGTGTAAGCGAAATTCATGGCGCCGCGCTGGTACCAGTCGGTTTTTTGCAGCAGCTCCGCTTCGCTGATCTTGCCGCTCAGGTAAAGATCCAGGACCGGGTCGTCGCCGCGGTTGAAAAATTCGAACCCCACCAGCAGGCGCGGATATTTTTTAGCCAGCGCTTCGATGAAATCCTTTTGCCAGACGTGGCAGGCGTAGCTGTCGTGAAACTCGCCGATGATGAAAACATCGCGGTTAAGATTCTGCCGGACCAGGGCGGGCAGGTCTACCTCCTGGCCCGAAGCTGTATCCATGACCTTGCCGGCCGGCAGCACGGCCAACTCCAGGCGATGCGGCGATACCCCGATGGGCAGCGCGTCCAACGCTTTGTCCTCCGCCGGCCGTACCGGCATCGCAAGGGAGACCAACATTGACAAAAGTACCATCCAATGCTTGTTTTTCATTCACCCTCCTTAGTTATTGCCGGCGCTCCGTAATTCGTAATTCGTGAATCGTAATTCGGAAGAATTGTGAGCAATAGTTCGAACCATTGCTGTTTCAAATCACGAATTACGAATTACGAATCACGATAGTTCGTTTCTTAATCTGCCAATCCCTTGTCCATGGCGGCCTTGATCTTGGCCACAGTTTCCAGCACCATTGCGCACATATTGCGTGCCTGGGCGCGGGTTTCGCTGCGGAAAGAATCGGTGGCCATTTCCTGGGTGTTGATCAGGACGTTGTAAAGCGCGCCTTCGGCGCAAACGGCGGCGGTCAGTCCGGCTACGCCGGCGTCGGAAAATGAATTGCGGTTGCCTTTCATGGCCACGATCAGGGCCAGTTCGGCAGCGGTCCGCGATTTTTCCAGGACCGCGAATGGGATCAATGTCGCACCCTTGGTGGCTTCGGCCACGGCGTCCTGGCGGATCTTTTTTTCCTCTTCGCTCTTCTTAGGCAGGGAGAAAGCAGCCATAAGGCAATTAAAGGCCTCGGTATCCTTGTCGATGGCCTCGATGAAAAAATCCTTCAGCGGCTGCGCCTTTTCAGCCACGAGCTCCATTTCATCGCGCACTTTTTCATAGCCTTTTTTGCCGAAGGTCAAATTGCCGACCATGGCGCTCAAGCCCGCCGACAAAGCGCCGTTCAAGGCGGCGATGCTGCCGCCGCCTGGAGCGGGAGAGTCGGAAGCGAGTTCGGCGCAGAAATCGACCAGGTTCATAGCGGCCAGGGGGCCGATTTTACGGAAACGGTATTCGATGATCTTGTGCTCGGGTTTGAATGGCGAAATTTCGGCCAGACCCAGGCTCTGCACGGCGGTGCGGACCAGCTCTTTTTCTTCGACGCCGAGGCAGCCGCCCTGTTTGCGCAGGTAATGCCGCCCGACCTGCAGCACCGCCTCAAGGGGGATCAGGCCGACCAGCTCGCTGCCGGTCACGCGCACCCCGAATTCAGCGGCCAGCCGTTCCGCTTCTTCAAACACTTGGTACAAGGGGGTGATGTTGTAGTTGAGCAGGTTGACCGAGATCTGGGCCATTTGGTACTCGTCGATATACCAGCCCACGGCGCGCACGGCTTTCAGGGTGCCGGGGACAGTTTCCTTGACGCCGGTCTCGGGATTCTTGAGCGTACGGCCTTTTTCGCGCATGCGATTGGCGATCTCCTTGGCCAGCTTGACGTTGCGGGTGTTGAGGTTGACGTTATAGGCGATCAGGAACTCGCGGGCGCCGATAACCGTGGCCCCGGCTTTCTTGTTGAATACGGCCTTGCCAAAATCGGGCTTGAACTCTTTTTTCTTTAGCTTTTCCGCCAAGCCTTCGTATTCGCCGGCGCGGATATAAGCCAGGCTTCTCCGCTCCTCGCTGGCGGCCGCTTCTTCGTACAGGTAAACCGGAATGGCTAGGTTCTCGCCCACTCTTCGGCCTAGGTTTTTGGCAATTTCGACGCATTCCTCCATAGTGACTCCGGCCACGGGCACGAAAGGACAAACGTCGGTGGCGCCCATGCGCGGGTGGGCGCCGCTGTGCCTGGACATGTCGATCAGTTCGGCGGCTTTCTTGATTGCCTGGAAAGCCGCTTCCTCGACCCCGTCCGGGTTGCCGGCGAAAGTCACCACCGTGCGGTTGGTGTCGCGGCCCGGATCAACATCGAGCAATTCGACTCCGGCTATTTTTTTAATTTCGGCGCTGATCTGGTCAATGATTGCCATGTCGCGGCCTTCGGAAAAATTAGGCACGCATTCAACTATTTTTTTCATTTTCCTTTCTCCTTTTTTTTCTGTTTTTCAGCCGCCATTGCTCTATTTGCTTGTGGTTGCCCGAGAGCAACAGCTCCGGAACCGCCAGGTCACGGTAAGCGCGGGGCTGCGTGTATTGCGGAAAAGCGTACTGATCTTCATGATAAAAGGAATCACCCTGCACCGATTCCGGGTTGCCGACCACGCCGGGGATCATGCGGCTGACGGATTCCAGCAGCGCTTCAGCGGCGATTTCTCCACCCATCAGCACGTATTCACCCAGGGAAATCTCCTCATTCACCAGTTGATCGATGGCCCGCTGATCGATACCTTCGTAACGCCCACAGATCAGGATCAAATGGTCTGCGGCAGCCAGTTCCTTGATCTTCTCCTGCTTGAGGATGCGGCCGTAGGCGGAAAACAGGAGCACCCGCCCCGGTTGCCTGCCTTTGATGAATTCGACGGCGCGGAACAACGGGTCGGGCATGAGCACCATGCCCGGACCGCCGCCCAGCGGCCGGTCATCTACCTTGCGGTGCTTGTTGCGGCTGAACTCGCGCAAATCATAGACATCGACCGCGATCAGGCCGTTTTTAATAGCCTTGTCGAGCAGTCCGTAATTGAGAAAATTCTTGATCAGTTCGGGAAAAATCGTGATGATTGAAAATCTCACCGGTTCAAATCCCGTAATCCCTGGGGCGGATCAATCCAGATGGTTTTGGCCCGACGATCGATTTTTTTGACGATGCTGTCATGCCAGGGCACATAGAAAATCTCACCGGTCTGCGCGTCTTCAACCTCCAGCAGCTGGTTGAACGAATACTGCGGTTGCGCTTTGACTTTTCCCCAGCAGTTCCCCTGGCCGTCAAAAACCGAAAAACCAAGCACGGTGGCCAACCGCTTTTTTTTAACCGCGGTCAAATCAGCGTACAGAGAATAACCGACAATTTTCAACGCCTCGTTGATGGAATTGACGCCGCTGAAGGTAATAATGGCTTCGCTTCCAGCCAGAGCGATACTTGTGATTTTTTGGGATAGAATATATTTGCTCGATTTCAATTCAACCGTAATTCCCTCTCCCGGTATGACTATATCGGGGGAAAGGCTGACAACCACTTCCCCCTTAATCCCTCGCGTTCTTAAAATTTTGCCAAAAAAAACCAATTACAATCACTGCTGAGGCTGATCAAAATTCTCGATTATTTCCAAATTGTACCGTCTTCTCTGTTTCATGCCGGCCGCGGCCAGGATGGTACGCATAGCTCTGGCTGTTCTGCCCTGCTTGCCGATCACTTTACCGAGATCAGACTGATGCACCCGCAGTTCCAAAATAGTTGTCTGTTCCCCGTCAATTTGAGTCACCACGACTTGGTCCGGATTGTCAACCAACGCTTTGCACACAATTTCAACTAGTTGTTTCACGTTGTCCTCCTTGTTTTGCTGTATTTACTTTTTTAACCAGCGATTTAACGGTTTCAGATGGTTGGGCGCCTTTGCTGATCCATTGATTGTATTTTTCAAAATCAATTTTTATCTGGGCCGGATCGACCAAGGGATTGTATGTGCCAATTAAATCAATATATTTTGTTTCCCGGGGTTTTTCCCGGTCTACAGCCACGATGCGGTAATAGGGCTTCTTTTTTCCTCCGAATCTTGTCAAACGAATAACAACCATGAAATATGCTCCTCTGTCAGACTTTTAGAAAATCAAATTTACATCATTTTGGAAAAATTGTCAAATTTTTTCAACATCTTTCTAAAAAATGGTTTTTTAAAATTTTTTTTCATTTCCGTGTAGCTTTTCAAGACCTGGTTGACTTCAGAAACTGGTCGTCCTGAACCGCGGGAAATGCGCAGCCGCCGGCGGCCGTCGATGATTTTGGGATTGTTCCGTTCTTTGCCGGTCATGGATTCGATGACGGCAGCCAGGTGCCGGAGCCGTTTTTCGTCGACATGAACATCGGCCACATTGCCCTTGAAACCCAAGTTGGGCAGCATGCCCATGATATCATTCATTGAGCCAAGTTTTTCAATCTGCTTCAACTGGCCCAGAAAATCATCGAGGCTGAATTCGTTGGCCAGCATTCGCTGTGAAAGGATCTCGGCCTGCTGCTGGTCAAAATCCTTTTCCGCCTTCTCAATCAGGGTCAACATATCGCCCATACCCAAAATTTTAGCGGCCAGGCGTTCGGGGTAGAATTTCTCTAAATCGGCGAGCTTTTCGCCGTTACCGATGAATTTGATCGGTTTGCCGGTAACACTGACAATAGAAAGGGCGGCACCGCCGCGCGCGTCGGCATCGAGCTTGGTCAAAATGATCGAATCAATGCCGATTTTTTCCGAAAAACTCAGGGCCGAATTGACCGCGTCCTGTCCGGTCAGTGCGTCGGCCACGAAGATGACTTCGGCAGGCTGCAGCATCTCCTTGACCAACCGCAGTTCCCCCATCAATTCATCGTCGATATGCAGGCGGCCGGCAGTATCAACAATGACAAAATCATAACCGTAGTCAGTGGCGTTTTTTTTCAGTTCATGAATAAGTAGCGGCAATTCCCGGCTGGCGCTGGTGAAATAATTGACCCCTATTTCACGGGCGATGATTTCCAGTTGCTCCCCGGCCGCCAGGCGTTTCAAATCCAACGAACAAAGCAGTGAACTTTTATCCAGGCTTTTGAGGTGCAGGGCCAGTTTTCCGGCCGTGGTTGTTTTGCCCGATCCCTGCAGGCCGGCCAGCATGACAAAAGTCGGTTTAACCGCGGTTTTGTTCAATTCCCTGTTTTCCGAACCGAGCATCGCCACCAGCTCCTGCTGGACGATGCGGATTACCTGCTGGCTGGGGTTCAGACTTTCATGAACCTCGCGGCCCATGGCTTTTTCACTGATATTTTGGATGAATTTCTTTACCACTTTGAAGTTGACGTCGGCTTCAAGCAGCGAAAGTTTGATCTCTTTCAAGGCCTGCTGCATGTTTCCTTCAGTAATCTGCACTTCGCCTTTGAGATAGCGCAGCACCTTGTTGAAACGGTTGGTTAAATTTTCCAGCATGCTGGTTTCACTCACTAAGCATGGCGGCCGGCGGCCTCTGGGACAGACGGTAGACCGGGTAAGGCCCGGGCTGGTTGCTCCACTGCTGGACGATAATGCGGTTGAAAAATCCCCAGGCCGCCAGGCTGTCCACCGATTCTGGCTCGAGCAGCACCGGGATCAAACGGGCCAGAGGCTGTTCCAGACTGACATAATAAGAACCAGCCGGAATATCAACTTCCACTTTTTCGTAATTCCCTTTGATGGTATTCAGGACATGCCCCTGGAAAATATTCTTGTCTAACTCCACTCCGGTGATCTTGAAGCTTTCAGCTTCGGCCTTGAAACCCTCCAGAATCATTTCCACGCGGATGCCGTGCCGCTTAAGATTGGCCAGCGCCTCGGGCTGCTGCGGCATCAGCACATAACCGGCCGGCAGTTTCAGGCTGCGACTGGGTACGGCCAGGGACAGGTATGGCATCCGGTAATCTTTGAGAGCGTCGGTCTTTTTCATGATGAAATCGCCCACCCAGGGCGGATACTTGGCACGGTCTTCGGGTTTGATAGTTTCCTTGATAAATTCATAACTTTTAACGGTCAGGTCGAACAGTTTTTCCAGCTTAAACTCAAGGACGAATTCGCCGCGACCGAAGCTTGAAGCGGTTTCCATGTCGGTCTGGCGGACCAAGGCGGCCATGGCGGCAATATTTTTTGCGGTAAAATCAATGATGCAGGTGACAAAAGCCTTCGAGGCCAATACCCGGGTCTTGAAATCGGCGTAGGAATAATTCTCATTCAGGATGCTGAAGCGGTTGCGCAGGCCCACGTAGTTGGAACCGTAGCGGGCTTCCAGAGCGTCGCTCGTCCAGCCCTTTTCCGGGAATTCGCGGTCAACAAAACTGCCGTAGGGCAAACTGTCGAAGCCATAAACGCTTTTCAACATGCGGGCCACGGGCGGAAAGAGTTTCTGCCACATGTAACCGCGCAATTTATCGGCGCTATTGGGGTTGAGCAGGGTCGAATAAGTTACCGGTTCCTGATGATATGACCCATTGGTGGTGTGCATGTCCACGACCAGCACCGGGTCCCAAGTGTTGAAAATGGTCACCAGGGCGCGAACTTCGGGCGATTCCAGCTTCAGGTAATCACGGTTCAGGTCTAAATTTTGTCCATTAAAGCGCACCCCGGCCAGCTCCGGTCCCAGGTCGCGGCGGTTGTGCCCTAGTTTGTCATTGCCATCGACGTTGAAAATGGGGACGAAAAGCAGTACCTGGCTGTCGAGCAGGTTGGAGAGCTTGCCCAGGGCGATGTCGCGGATGAGCATCAGCGACGCCTCCTTGCCTTCGACCTCGCCGGCGTGGATGTTGGCCATGATCAATACCGCCGATTTGCCGACCATCTGCAAATCGGCAGGACAGCTGACTTTTTCCTTGCTCAATACCACCAGCGGGATCAGCCGCCCTTCGCTGGACGTGGTCAAGGGCAATATCCTGATCAGATCGGATCTTTTCTGTACCTGGTATAAAAAACCCATGACATCATCATACAAAGATGTCTTCGTAAAATTCGAGCTCTCGGCCACGGTCTGAATTTCTTCCGCCGGCAGGAGACAGGAAAACAGTATAACTATGATCAATATTATTGTGCGCTTCATGGGGCCTCCAAAAGGTGATTATAACCCAAAATAGTTGGGGTTCAAAATATTGAACCCCGAGCATTTGACATTTAATATGCTGTTTTCTATACTGGTTGACAGTATGATTACGAAAATTCACGGAGGTAAAATGGAAAAGAAACCCTATCTTCTGCCGGAATTGGAATTCGGTTATAAAGACCTTGAACCTTACATCTCGGAGACGCAGTTGCAGCTGCACCACCAAAAGCACCACGCGGCCTACGTCAATGGCGCCAACACTATCCTGCAAACCCTGGACAGCAACCGCAAGGAAGGTATCGACGGCGACGCCAAGGCCCTGGCCAAGGCGTTTTCCTTCAACGCCGCCGGCCACCTGCTGCATTCTTTGTTCTGGGAAAACCTGGCCCCGGCCGCCAAGACAACGCCCAAGCCGAAAGGGATTTTCGCTGCGGCTATCGACAGTGAATTCGGCAGCTTCGAACGCTTTAAAAAAGAATTCAGCCAGACCGCCATCAGCGCCGAAGGTTCGGGCTGGGCCGCTTTGGTCTATTGCCGCCAGACCAACCGGCCGCTGCTGATGCAGATCGAAAAGCACAACACCAACGTCATTCCCATGTTCCGCGTCCTGCTGGTACTTGACGTTTGGGAACACGCTTATTACCTGGATTACAAAAATGAGCGCGTCAAGTTTGTTGAAGCTTTCTGGAACATCATTAATTGGCAGGAAGTCAACCAGCGGTTGGAAGCCATCCTCAAATAATTTTTTTGCCTTTAGAGGTCAAGTCAACTATTCTGCCGGGGCTTGACTTTTGCCGACTTTTACTACAATGAGGCCATGCGCATTGATGACATATCTACCCAATCAAACTGCCCGGCGAAGAAAAAATGATTCCCGATAAAGGCAACCTTAATGAAACCGCTCCGCTCAAGCTGTTGCTGGCCATAAACGAGCAAAACCAGACCGGCATCCTGTATTTCAGGAAAAACGAGATTCTCAAGGTTTTTTATTTGAATCAAGGAAAAATCAGCTGGGCCATTTCCAGCGACGAAGAAGATAAAATCGAACACGTTTTGCTGGCCAAGAAATTGGTCAATCCCGAAGCGCTCGCCCCATACCTGGCCGGTAATAAGATAACCGAGTCTTTTGGAAAAATCCTGATGGAAAACGGACTGATTACTCTGAAAACCCTGATCAACGCCAGCCACGACCAGCTTAAGCGCATCGCTACCAGCATCATGTTCTGGAACAGCGGCAGTAATCGTTGCTGTACCGGCTATGATCAACGAACCTGAAATCAAGGACATTCCGCTATTGGACCTCCCAAACATTCCCGAATCCCAAGCAAGCACAGAAGTTTCATTTCCAGAACTTCTCAACCTGATTCCAAACACCACAAACGAACCAAAAGACGAAGTTATAGAAATTCCACTTTTTCCCAAGCCCGAAAAAACCCCGAACCGCCGGCGATCTCTGGCGCCAGGAACTGGCTGCGGAGAAAATCAGTTTCAGCATTTTGCTGGAAATGGACTGCATCGAGCAATCGGTGCGCAGCGCTTACCAGCAAATCACGGGCAAGGAAAATTTTTTCATCCTGAACCGCGTCAAGGACGGGCGCAGTTGCTGGTTGGTCCTTTGGGGGAAATTCCGCAGCCAAAACGAAGCGACGCAAAACCTGAAACTGATCCCGGAATATTTTTTTAAGCAAAGCGAGCCGCCCGCGGCGATAGAACTGCAACCGTATTTATAAGTAAAAGACGATTTCGTTATGCGTGAACGAACTTACCAGACTTCGTTATGCGTGATGTGAAAGAAAAGAATCTTGATAAATAAATCCACTATTGCAGTTTCACATAACGCATCACGCATTACGCATTACGTAGCGAACTTTTAAAGCACGATCAGCAGCATGTCCTGGAGAATGCTGTTCTTCGGGTTTTCGATGATGCGGCCCATTTCAAAATCATTGAGGTAAAAAATAAAAGTGGGCACTTTTTCTATCATCATGTCTTCCACGTAATATTTCTGGTCGGCTGTCAGCTTTTTTTCGACTTCATAAAAATTAACCTTGAACTCCGCCACATTGAGGGTGTCGAGAATTTTCAGGAATACCGGCACGTTATTTTTGGAATCATCGCACCAGTAGCCAAAATAGACGTCGGCCTTCAGCTCGGGTGCCTTGGTTTTCAGTTTTTGGATTAATTCCGCGTCGGGAATATAGTTGTCATAAATCTGCTTCCATTCGGGCACCAGCAGGATATCGGCTTTGTTGACCGCTTTCTGGCCCCACAGACTTCCACTTACCGCGATCATGATCATTGCTGTCAATAGAATATTTTTTTTCATCTTGCCTCCTGTTTGTGATAAATTATTTTTACGGTTCCTTTTTTGCCGAGAAACACAATATCATTATCGTGCAATTCCCGTTCGCTCACTTTCTCTTCGTTCACATAGGTACCATTGGTCGAATTAAGATCCTTGATGAATATCTGGTCGGCGCGAAAAAAAATGGAGCAATGAAGCTTGGAAACAATCGCCTCCTGAATGATGGCCAGAGCCTGGGCAGGATCGCGGCCAATCGTCAGCGGATTGTCGGTAACCAGATATGTGCCGATTTGCTGGTTGCCGATAATCACTTCGATTTTTCCATAAATGCCCGGTGCTGGGGTCGACCGTGGTTCATTGACAGGCAGGTTTTCAATTATGGTCATATCCTTGTCCGGCCCGGGAAGCTCAGCATTGAACTTGATTTCAGGAAAGTTATCTTTACGGCGGCGGAAAATCAGCCAGCCAAAAATAACAAGCACAAGTACAACAACCGCGCCCAAAAGCAATGCTGAATTGTTTCCCTTCCAAAAACCTAGTAATGAAAAACCGGCGGCGCTGCGCATGGAAACGGAGGGCAAAATGTTTTTTTTCAACCTGGCCTCCTCATAACACATATTTGTTCAAAAAATCGACAAGGAATTTCTCTTTTTCCAGTTTTTTATTTTTATTGACCAGCATGAACGATTCATTCATTTCCTGGTCATTGATGGTTGCCGTAATGGTTATCCTCAGGTCGTTGCCCATAATGATCGCTTTAATATTGCCAGCCTGGAGCGCGAAACTGTGATCACCCCGGGCATCGGAGTTGAACATGATGATCTTTTTTTTGAATTTCAGTTGGCCCAGGCAAAAATCACCAGCAACTTCGTGCATATGCACCAGCTCCAGGGTAACAAGGTGATTAGCCTGCAAAGATTTCAGCCACAATTGTTCAGCGGCGGCGAATTTGTTCAGGAAAAATTTCACATTGCCCAGTAAAGGGAAAACCCGGCTTGCGGTTCCGGATTGCAACAGGGCATCGGCCAGTTGGTCGGTGGCAAGCAGATTTCTCTTGGCTAGAAAACCGCGCAGGCGGATCAATTCAGCATCCAGGCTGCCTAGTCGCTCAGCCGGGGCCGGTTGTTCCTGAACGGGAATTTCTTTATCTTTTGACTGCGCTTTTTCCGGCAATTCTTTCTTGACTTCGATTGGCACGGTTTGAATATTTTTTAGCGGATCTTTTTCATCAGTCGCAATCGTGATTGGAGAAATTTGTTGCCCCGATTCATTGCTTTGCCGGTCAGTGGCAATTTCTTTGGCTGGCGTTTTTTGCGCGCCACCACCCATACTTTCATTGCGGCTGTTTTTTCCGGACATGATTATCCAGAAAATGCCCACGGCCAGCAGCAAGATCAGGAAAGCAATAGCTTTCAGCGGTGACAGCAGAAAACGGCGGCGTTTCACGGATGGTGCAGCGAGTATTTGAGTATGAATAGCGGCCGAAAAATCGGCCAGTTCGGTTTTGCTGAGCTCACCACGAATTTTCTGAAGCTCCGTAATCATTTCCCTGGCACTTTGAAAGCGTTTTTCCACTTTCTTTTGCAAGGCCTGCAGGATAATTTTTTCAAGTTTGACGCCGATTTGCGGATTAAATATCGAGGGCCGGGGCGGCGGCGTCTCCAAATGGGCTTTTTGAATCTGAAACTCGGAATTGGTTTCCGAATCAAAAGGCACCCTGCTGGTAAGCAATTCGTAAAAAGTGACTCCCAGAGAATACAAGTCGGCCCGGAAATCAATATTTTTACCCATAATCTGTTCCGGAGGAGTGTACCAGGGAGTTCCCATCATCATCCCGGTTTTGGTCAAACCCTGGGCACCAAAAACTTTGGCAATGCCGAAATCCGAAATTTTAACTTTATTATCTTTGGCAAGCAATATGTTGGCCGGTTTTATATCACGGTGAATCACGTTATGGCCATGGGCATAGGACAGGCCTTCAGCCACCTGAGTTATGATATCGATGGCTTCGGCCGGAGCAAGCCTTTTTTTGCCTGCAAAAGTTCTTTTAAACTTTTACCATCAACGTATTCCATGGCAATGATATACTGGTCATCAATTTTATTGAAGCTGAAAATCGTGACGATATTGGGATGGTTCATCCGCGCCTGTGTCATGGCTTCTATTTTGAAGCGGTCCATCAGCTGCTGGTTATCGGCCAGTTGCGGATGGATTGCTTTCAGGGCCACTTCCCGGTTCAGCATGGTGTCAATGGCAAAATAGATGGTGCCCATCCCACCCCTGCCGATTTCCGCCTGGATGAGAAAATGCCCGAGTTTTTCGCCGATTTTAATCATGAGTCGCAAAGCAGAGAAAACAATTTGTTGCTGTCATTGAAGAACAGCTTCTGGCCATTATCCATATCCAGCAAAATTTTTACGATATTGAACTGGTAATTATTGAACTGATTCTGGCGGCGGATTTCCTTTTTGCCTCTGCGAATATCGATGCATTGATCCGGGTAATAAAAACGCAACGAATGATCTTTGAAGTATTCGAGCAACAGCGGAGTGAGCATTGGCGACAGTTGATATTCTTCGATTTTCTCAAAATTATTCACGTTAAAAATCGCGATTCGACCATTTTGCCGATTGTTGTAGAGCATGGTCATCTGGCTGTCTATTTTTTTGAAAAACAGCTGTGAACCTTCTGAAAAAACAAGTTCTGCAAAATGGAACTGCTGGCTGTCGGAAGTTCGCCAGTTTTTTATGCCATAATACTGCTTTAGATCATGAAAAATGAAAATGTTTTCATTAATGAAATCAGGAATAATCTTGGTTTGCAGGTTGGCTATTTTAAAAATCTTGCCGCGTTTGGACTCCATTTCTTTCAAATCGAATTGCTTATCAGCCTGAATGATTAACAGGGGCTTAAGGGCGTCGGGTTTAAGCAAATGGTAATCGATCTTCAGAGTTGTTGATTTTCTAAGCAGGTATATCTCGCCTGTTTCCGAAGGGACAACCTGGTCTTCGCTGTTCAACTGAATATTCTGCAGCGCCAAATTTTGCAGGTTAAAAACATATAACACATCGTTTTTAACGAAATACAATTTCTGGTCAATCAAAAATTGACAGTCAGCAGCAGCCAAATCCAAAGCATTCAGCTTACTGGAATCAATCTCATTGATTTTTTGCGGTTTTCTGTTTTTTTGCTCTGCATCTAAAAAAGCGGCGTTGGCATTCTTGGCAATTTTTGTCTCGCTATGACCGATGTTTTTGAACACGTACCACAAGGCCAACAGTATTGCCAGCAAGACCAGCAGGGAGAGAACGCCGAATATTTTCTTACGTGATTTGGCCACCCGGATCGGCTTGGTCTTTTCAAGCATCGCCAATGAACCAATGCGGACAATCTGCATTGTGATATTATCGGCACCACCGTTGGCATTGGCCAACTTGACCAGGGCGTCAGCCGCATCCTCGGGGTATTCATCCATAACTATTTTCATAAGATTTTCATCGGTCACCATGTTGCTCAAGCCATCGGAGCACATGATCAACGCATCGCCATCTTCCAGGATAATGTCATTCAATATTTCCGGAGAAAGGTTCCCCCTGGCTCCCAGGGACATATAAAGCACATTTTTCTGGGGATGTTCCCGGGCTTCTTCGGGAGATATCCGTCCCTCTTCAACCAGTTTCTCCACGAAAGAGTGGTCGGTGGTAATTTTTTTTATCTTGCTTTTGCGGATCAGATAAACACGCGAATCACCAACATGGGCGATGAAAGCTTTCATATCGGCGATAATCATGGCCGAAAATGTCGTCCCCATGCCCCTTTTTTCAATGTCGGCCGCCGCTTTTTCAAATACCTCGGTATTGGCTTTCTTGATGGCCAGTTCCATGCTTTCCATGATGGCGGTATTCTTTTTTCTTAAGATTTTATAAGTGTCAGAAAATGTTTCCGAAGCCAGCTTGGAAGCCACGTCTCCGGCCTGATGTCCGCCCATGCCATCGGCCACGATGAACAAAAATTCATTAGTGGCGATTTTTTCACTGAGGAAGTAATCCTCATTGGCGTTGCGAACTCTTCCAACATCGGTTTTTGCAAAAAAATGAATATCCATTTTTAATTGCTACTTTTTTTTAATGAATGTTTTAGGGTTTTTCGCAACGTTTTTATCATCATTTCTCCCCATTTCGTCGCCTAACCCTGCTGCGCAGGATAAGTAACTTAGAAAGCAAATTATCTTGTTTTTTTACCAAGTTAATTTGCTTTAAGTTACTAATAACCGCCTTGCGGCCAAGTGCCATTGACTGCCTCCGTTACTTTATTAACATAATGCTTTTTTTTTGTCAATTAATGGACATTGGGCGAAGATTCGGTAAATACTTATTGCCCCACAACCGCCTGGCCCAGCAGAACTGCGAAGTCCCCTGCAAGGGGGGATAAGAGCCTTAGATAGCAAATTCAAAATTTGTAAGAGCCTTATAATAAATTTTCTGCGCTTTTAGCAAAGAAAATTTGTTATCTAAGGCTCTTACAAATTTTGAATTTGCTATAAGGCTCTAACCTGCGACGGATGGAACCGCCTTGCCCAAAGCCTGGGCCACCAATTCAATATAGCGCTCTGTGGTGTAATGTTCCCGGCAATAGGCCAGAGCCCGGCTTGCAACCGCCTGTCCCTGAGGGCCGGCGGCCAAATTGATGGCAGCGGCAAACGGTTCGGCCGCGGCGGCGGCCAGGATGGCAATGTCTTTGCTGATCGACTGGGTATGGGTGACGAGGTCAGTGGCCACGACAGGCACGCCGCTGGCCAGGTAGGAATAAATTTTCAGCGGGATATTGGTTCCCAGGATACGCGGCGAAACCAGGACAGAGGCCGTCTGCAGGTAATAAGGAATATCACGGGAATGTTTCTGCCCCAGCAGCATGACCCGCTTTTCCAGCTTCATCGCCAGTATCTGGCGGCGCAGTTTTCCCACCTGTTTTTCTTTGCCGCCGATCAATATCAAGCGAAAATCATCGCCCAGTAAGCGCAGGCTCTCCAGCAGCAAAGGAATACCCTGATACGCTTCAATGGTTCCCGTATACATGATGATTTTTTTTCTATCGGGATTGATTTCCCTTTGCAAGCGCAGGAATTTTTCTTCATTATTGACCCCGGGACGATCATCCATGAAATTTTCGATCAGTGTCAACTTGGCGGCAGCGGTGATTCCAGCGGCATAGTCAAATAAAGAACGGCAAATGACGATCACCGCCGCAGCGTTTTTCAGAGCAATCGTTTCGCTGAACTTGAAAAAACGGATAATGATTTTCGAGCGGGTGAAATTGAAATTTTCCATTTGCTGCACCAGCGAGGAATGCATGTCGTACAAATGAGGAATTTTGGTCATTTTTTGGCAAAAAACCCCAATGATGCTTCCCTCTTCATGAGAATGGATCAGGTCATAATCCTCATGCCAAAGCCGCTGCAGCACCTTCAGGAAAAGAAAAAAATCGAGCGCCACCTTGGCTAGTGACGGGCCGGTCCGCACTGACTTGATCCAGGGCAGTTTCCAGCAGCGGAAAATTTTTAAGCCCGGAATATCCTTATCCACGCCGAAAGGATAGGTGACCAGGTCCACGGTATGCCCCAGAGCCGACAGCGCCTTGATGCGGAAATATTCGGAAAATGGCGTTCCGCGCGGTTCAAAGAAGGGTTCGGGAGCGATCATCAATATTTTCATCTGCAAATCCTATGAGTTCGCGAATGGCATATTCATTTTTATCAAACCCTTCATGATAGATACGGGAAAGCATTTCGGCCAGCAGTCCCAGCGAAATAGCCTGGAATCCCAAAAATATCATTAACAGGGTGAAAAACAGCAGCGGCCGGTTGGCGATGCCCTGGCTGAGGACAAATTTTTCATAGGTCAGGATCGACCCGCAGCCCAGGCCGGTCAGGATCATCAGCAGCCCCGCGCCGCCGAAAATCTGCAGCGGCCGGTGGGAATAGGCCAGAAGGAATTTAAGGGAGATCAGGTCGATCACCACCCGGAAAGTCCGGCCCAACCCGTACTTGGATTTGCCGAATTTGCGGGCGCGGTGGTTGACCAAAATCTCAGTGGACTTGATGCCCATACGCGAAGCGATGGCCGGGATGTAACGGTGCATCTCGCCATACAATTTTAGATTCTTGACCACATCGCTTCTGAATCCGCGCAAGGTGCAGCCGTAATCATGCAGCTTGGTGCCGGTAATCCAGGAAATGAGCTTGTTGCCGAAAAAAGAAGGCACTTTCCGGGTCAGCCACTTGTCATGGCGGTCCTTGCGCCAGCCGTTGACGATATCATAGCCTTCGGCTACCTTGTCCACCAGTTGGGGAATATGGATCGGATCGTTCTGCAGATCGGCGTCCATGGTGATGACTGTCTCGCCATGACAGAAGGCAAAACCGGCCGATATGGCGGCGCTTTGCCCGAAATTCTTGCGGAAATGAATGATTTTGACCCTGGGGTCGAGGCCGCGGATTTTTTTCAACTCGGCCAGCGAATCGTCGGAGCTGCCGTCGTTGATGAAAATTATTTCATAGTCCTCCGGCCGGCTTTTTATGGCCGCGGCGATCTCTTCGTGGAGCGGGCCGACGTTTTCGGCTTCGTTGAAAACCGGGATCACTATGGAAACCAATTTCTTTTTCATTGGTTATTTTTAACACATTTGGGGGATTATTACAAGGAGGGTTGCTTATACCAATGACGAGCACTAAGGGCGAAAAATTTTTCGTCTCTACTACATATTTTACCCGCAGGCAAATAAACTCGCGAGTAAATTTGACAGGTGGTTAAATTACTAGCGTCGAATTCAGGTTTCAAACCTTGACAATATGACCCTGATCAAGTAGTTATAAGGTAAACGAATATGAGCAAAACCTTTAAACAGGGAAGAGAGGAAATCGCCAAGCTTTGCAAATACTTTGCCGATAACCGCCAGGATTTTTTTGCTCCCGGTGTCAAGGAAGCCCATGTCCGCCAGAGTTTGATCGATCCCTTTTTCGAAGCCCTGGGCTGGGACATGCGCAACGCGGCCATGACCGCGTTGCAATACCGCGAGGTCATTCCCGAAGACAGTTTGGAGATCGAAGGTCAGCAGAAAGCCCCGGATTACACCTTCCGCGTTGGCACCCTACCCAAGTTTTACACCGAGGCCAAGAAATGCGGCATTAACATCAATGCTGACCCGGGTCCTGCATACCAGCTGCGCCGCTACGGTTGGAGCGCCAGAGTCCCCCTCTCTATCCTGACCGATTTTGAGGAGCTGAGTGTCTACGACTGCAGCCAAAGGCCGCGGCCCGTTGACAAGGCAAGCTATGGCCGTATTCAGTATTTCCGCGATGAAGAATATCCCGACCGTTGGCGAGAGCTTTGGGATATTTTCTCGCGTGAGGCAGTATGGGCGGGGGCTTACGATCGTTACGCCGCTTCCAAGCGCAAGCGCGGCACTTCCGAGGTGGACAGCGAGTTCCTGAAGGAAATCGAAGGCTGGCGTGATTCCCTGGCCCGCAATATCGCCATGCGCAATCTGTACCTGGGCTATGACGATCTGAACACCGCCGTGCAGCGCACCATCGACCGTGTCATTTTCCTGCGTATGGCCGAGGACCGCGGCAGCGAGTCTTACGGCCAGTTGCTCAAGCTCTGCGAACAACCTGATATATACTCCCGTTTCGTGGGTGACCTGTGCCGCAAAGCCGACGAAAAATACAATTCGGGGCTCTTCCATTTCAAGAAGGAAGATGGAATCGCGGAATCTCCCGACCTTCTCACCCCCAAACTCCAAATCGATGACAAGGTGATCAAGCCCATCCTGCAAAATCTCTACTTCGAGCACGGCTCGCCCTACCACTTCGGCGTTTTGCCGGTGGAGATCCTGGGCACCGTTTATGAGCGTTTTCTGGGCAAGGTCATCCGCCTGACCGCTGACCACCGGGCCAAGGTGGAGGAAAAACCCGAAGTACGCAAAGCGGGCGGTGTCTATTACACGCCGGCTTACATTGTGAACTATATCGTAACCAACACTGTAGGCAAGATGATCGAGAGCAAAAGCCCGGCGCAGCTTGCCGGTGGCAAAAGCGGCCAGCCGCTGCGCGTTCTGGACATGGCCTGCGGTTCCGGTTCATTCCTCCTTGGCGCTTATCAATGCCTGCTTGACCACTCTCTGAAATGGTACCTGGAAAACCGGCCCGAAAAGCACAAGGAGGCCGTTTACTTTGACGGCCGCCGCAAGTTTTGGCGGCTGAACATCAATGAGAAAAAGCGCATCTTGACCACGCATATATTTGGCGTGGACATCGATCTCCAGGCGGTCGAGGTCTCAAAATTGTCTTTGCTGCTCAAGGTCCTGGAAGGCGAAACGGACGAAACCGTGGGCCAGTCCCGCCAGCTTTTCCATGAACGGGCTTTGCCCAATCTCTCCAATAACATCAAATGCGGCAACTCCCTGATCGGCCCCGATTATTTCTCCGGCCGCCTGCTCCCCGACCCCGACGAAATGAAACGTGTCAATCCCTTCGATTGGAACCGCGAGTTCCCCGATGCCATGAAGTCCGGCGGGTTTGATTGCGTGATCGGGAATCCGCCGTATGGATATATGATTTCTGATAAAGAACAGGAATATTTCTTGCATAACTACAAATATCAGGATTATCAAAAAGACCTATATTTACTCTTTTTGGAACGGTATAGCAGTATACTTGTAAAAAATGGCTTATTGGGAGTAATTATTTCAAATACCTGGCTGCAATCAATTACTTACAAAAGTATAAGAAAATATTTAGCAAATGAATTCAATTGGATCACGATTCTTCACTTACCAGAAAAGGTTTTTAAAGCAATTGTAGATACGCACGTGTTAATATTTCAACGGGTTCCCGGATTTACTCCAAAGAATGAAAAGATAAAAATAGAAATCAAAGACAATTGTGGAATACGACTTTGGCATAAACTTTCTTTAAAAGACCTACCACGAAATGGTGATTCTATTAATATAGTTGCATCGGAAGATGTTCAGGATTTGTATCGAAAAATTAGAAATAAATCACGGTCTCTTTCAGAATTTTGCGATGTTTATAACGGAATAAAACCTTTTGAAAAAGGTAAAGGCATTCCTCCACAAACTGATGAAATTATGAAAGATAAACCATATGTGACGGAAGGTATTAAACCCAGTAAGAAGTGGTCTCCATTGCTTCGTGGAAGTCTTATAAACCGATATCGGAATCTCTGGAATAATGATTATTGGATTCTTTATGGAGAATGGTTGGCTGCTCCGCGTGATGCAACAATTTTTAAAGCACTTAACAAAATCGTTGTAAGGCAAACTGGTGATTCAATTATCGCAGTCATTGTCGATGATTCTTTCTTCGAGAGAGATAATCTGCATATAATAATATCGAAATCAAATAAATATGATTTGCGCTTAATATTGGCAATTATCAATTCCTCTTTAGTTGAATTCTACTATTCAATAATGAATCCTGAAAAAGGAGAGGCATTAGCACAAGTAAAAAAATATCATGTTGAACAACTCCCTATCCCCCCAATAGATTTATCAAATCCCTCAGATAAATTACTTCACGACAATATAAACAAGATCGTTTCCCTTATGCTCGACCTTCACAATAAACTCCTTCTTGCATGCACTGAGCATGAAAAAACTATTATCCAGCGCCAGATTGATGCTACCGATCGCGAAATCGACCGGCTGGTTTATGAATTGTATGGGTTGACTGAAAAAGAAATAAAGATTGTGGAGAATACGGGCCCATGAATCCGCAGAGAATCAGCAGGGACAGGTCGCGACCTGTCCCTACCAACACAACCGGCCCAACTTACAATAATGAAAATGAAATCTTCATCTGATATTATCAGGGCTGCTGGGGAATGAATGGCTTTTAATCCTTTAATCCATAACCGCCGCTACATGCGTTTGCACGGCTGGGATTACTCTTCTCCAGGCTGTTATTTTGTGACGATCTGCGTGAAAAACAAGGAATGTTTCCTCGCCGACATTGTGGGTGGCAAAGTCGTTCCAAACGAATACGGAAAAATTGTTGAATCCCGCTGGTTATGGTTAAGCAATCAATATCGTTATGTAGAATTGGATGCTTTCGTCGTCATGCCTAATCATGTTCATGGAATGATTAAAATCACCGGCAGTACAGTAGGGACAGGTCGCGACCTGTCCCTACCAATGCTACCAACACTGCCAACCCAACCGACACCACCGACGACACAACTGACAACAATAAAAATCAAATCTTTATCCGAAATTATCGGGGCTTTTAAAACAACCTCATCCAAATACATTCACCTGGCAGGTTTTCTGAATTTTTTTTGGCAGCGGTCTTTTTACGAACGAATAATCCGTTCAGAAGGGGAAGCATGCAAAACTCGGCAGTATATCATGGATAATCCGGCGAACTGGGATTGCGATGATGAGAATCCGGGGAGAAATCTGAATAAGTAGTGACAGGTCGCGACCTGTCACCTCATGTGATTTAGGTGCTATATCTTTCATTATTACTTTTCCCCATACTTTTATTCCTGTTTTTGTCTCTAAAAGTTGACAAAAGAAAAATATTGAATATAATATTTGTGCGGGTAAGTCCTGTGATGTCCTTCGGGTGCTTCCTTCCATAGGTTGGCATTGAGCCCGGAGGAATCAGCATTACAGGGGCCGCATTTTTTTATTCCTCATTTCAAATATTCCGTTTCATATGCGATTTTCTTTTTGAACAAATCATACCATTCCAAATCTTTCAATTCGTATTTGCGGTAAATACCCCAGCAAAAGAGGTCGACGGCCTGCAACTCAAAGGATTCGGTTGAAGACAAATGATGAATATGCAGAAAAATGTTTAAAGGCAAATATGCTTCCAGTTGATTGGCCAAATAGATATTGAAGTCTCGTATTTCTTCAGAGTTTTTAGATTTATCTACAATGAGCTCAATATGTTGTTTGGAAGTTTGCAGGCGCGGCGCCATTTTTTCAATTAAAATTCTTGAAAGGAAATTATAAAGTTTTTTCTTGCCGGTTTTTGTTTTCAAATCACCGTGTACCCGGCTTTTATTCAAAGTTAAAGTGAAAATCTCCCAGCCATTGTTTTTTATTTTTTCAAAAAAGTATTTTTTTATTTTGAATTCTGTTTTGGACCCTTTCAGTTCTTGCAGATGTTTCTTTTTCTTTCCCTTGTTGATTTTACATTTGATTGTTCGTTGGATGGCCTGACGAATATTGCGCCTGGACAGGTCGGAAGAGCAGACCAAAACGGTTATAACGAATTTCTTGGAACTTCCCTTTTTATCAGGATTGAAGCCAAGATCGCCCGATTCATCCAAATACAGGTACATTATTTCTTCTTTTTCTTGGTAATAATAGGCATTGGTACCTGTTTCACTGCGCAGATCGTATTCTGCTCAGTCAAGAGATAAATCAAAAACTGGTTCAAACTCAGAGTTTCCCTTCTGGCATTTTCCGCCAGTTTACGATGGAGCGACTTGGGGACTCGCAACACAAACTTGCCGCTATAAGATTCCGGCTCGGGAATAGCGATACCCCTGTCCAGCGCGGTAGTCAGCCAGGCATTCATAGCGTCACGAATGTTGCCGGCAACTTCCTCCAAACTCTCTCCCTGGGTCATACAGCCTTTCAGCTCTTCTACCCGGGCGAAAAAACCGCCTTCGGCTTCGGCCTGGATGTGGATACTGTAAGGCAGGGACAGGTAATACACGAGGTTCTTCTTTTCCATGGCTTATTCCTCCAAACCAAGCATTTCAATCACAATCTGTAAATATGTTCTTTTAACAACGTGATTGTGAACCGGAACCGTCATCTGAAGATCCCCTTTGAAGAATATAAAGTGGCTTCCTTTCTGATTCTTTTTGTCCAACGTAAATCCAAAATGCTCTAAAATCACTTTCACCTCATCAAAACGCATATCGACAGGTTTGCGCAAAAGCCGTTCAACAAGTTTCTCCTTTTTTGACATGCGTAACTAAGTAGTACTATATTTAATACTATTTGTCAACAATTTTAAAACTTATTTTTAATTTTTATTTCAAATTGCAAAAAATGAAAACGTTGGGTGACTTCGTGACTTTGCAGTTTGATCAGAGGGCTATTAGATCGAGTAAGCCTTTGTTTGATGAGATTCAGAATCAGTAGTGACAGTTCACAACCGACGACACTACCGACGATTCAGAAAAATGAACCTTACTGCCCGAATAAAATAATTAAAAGATCAGTTGTTTCCTTTACGATCTGTATCGGGAGTTTTTTGATCAACGCCGCGTCCCGCACCTGCCAGTCGAGGCTCTTGACCTGGTCGGCTAGGACCACACCGTTGACAGGCAAGCCCGCCGGCAGTTTCACCTCGAACGGGTAGCCCTTGACCTGGCTGGTAATCGGGCAAAAGATGGCCAGGCCGGTCTTGCGATTGTACTCTTCGGGCGAAAGCACCAGGGCTGGGCGGCGCCCCGCCTGTTCATGCCCCGATTGCGGATTAAAATTCAGCCAAACCGCATCGCCCCGGCGCGGGATATAAACCGGTTTCACCAGACCTCTTTGCCGATAGCCGGATCGGTCTCTATAGCTTCATGGCAATTCTTTTCATTTACCATGGCCAACAGTTCTTTTAACGTAATTTTTTTGATCTTTTTGGGTTTGACGATCAGAGCAGAATTATCGACACGCATTTCCACCGAAGTGGCTTCCTCAATACCCAATTCCTTGCTGAAGACCTTGGGTATACGCAAGGCCAAGCTGTTCCCCCATTTCTGGATCGTGGCACGCATATTTTTCTCCTTGATGTATAAACAATGTATATACTAACAAATTTGAAATGTCAAGTAAAAAATGAAAAAAGCAAGAAGCGGAAAAAGAAAGAAATAGGACAGGAAAAAAACAGGTACTGCAGCAACATTTCCATTTCCAATTTGACAAAAATGTTTTTTTGATTTATTATTCTTTATTAAGAGATCGGGCTTTGCAACAAACAGATCGAAGAGAATTTGTCTTTCGTCTCCCAAGCATGATTCCCAACCGCTTAATTAATTAAATGAAAAGAGGATTTTAAACCAATGACTTTTGAACAATTGCCACTCGATCCCCGGCTGCTGCGGGGGATTAAAGAAATGGGCTTCACCAAGCTGACCTCGGTCCAGGAAAAAACTCTGTCCATCACCCTGACCGGACTCGACGCGGCCGTCCAGTCGCAGACCGGCACCGGCAAGACCGCCGCCTTCCTGATCACCATTTTCCAAGGGCAGCTGGTCGCCGAGGCCAGCCGCCGCAAGGCGCTGATCATCGCCCCGACCCGCGAATTGGCGGTGCAGATCGAGGCTGAAGCCAAACTGATCGGCCGTCACCTGCGCGCCAGCGTGGGCTGTTTCTACGGCGGCGTGGGCTACAACCAGCAGGAAAACCTTCTCAAACACGGCGTGGATATCATGGTCGGCACCCCGGGGCGCCTGCTCGACCTGGAGGGAAAAGGCACCTTGAGCATGCGCGATATCGGCTACCTGGTCATCGACGAGGCTGACCGCCTTTTCGACATGGGATTTCTCCCCGATATCAGGAAAATCCTGCGCCGGGTCCCAGCAATCCAACTCCGGCAAACCATGCTATTCAGCGCCACCCTCTCCGATCCGGCCATTCGCATCGCCCGCGAATACATGAACCGTCCCGAAAGGATCGAAATCACTCCCGAAAAAATCACCGTGGACACCATTTCCCAGGAATTGTACCACGTGGGCAGCCGCGAAAAAGTCAGCCTGCTGCTGGGCATACTGAAGCGGGACAACCCCAAAAGCGTGCTGTTCTTCACCAACATGAAATGCGACGCCGAACGGTTATGCCGCAAATTGGTACTAAACGGCTACCGCTGCGAATTTTTGACCGGCGACCTGCCCCAGAGCCGGCGCCTGCGTATCATCAACGATTTTAAGTCGGGCCGGGTCTTTTTCCTGGTCGCCACTGACGTCGCCGCCCGCGGGCTGCATATCGAGGACCTGGACATGGTGGTCAATTTTGACCTGCCCGCCGACAGCGAAAATTACGTGCATCGCATCGGCCGCACCGCCCGCGCCGGCAAAAGCGGCAAAGCTGTTTCCCTGGCCTGTGAAAAATACGTCTGCAACCTCGAGCCGATCGAGAAGCTCATCCATATGAAAATTCCGGCCATATTCGTCGAGGAGAACATGCTCCTGCGCGATAAAAGCCGTGGCATGATCTTCAAACCAGCCGCCAGACCGCGCGGTCCCGAAAGTCGCCCTAGGCGCCCTTGCCCACCGCATGGCGCGCCGAACCGCGGTAGCCAAAAGGGCCGGCCGCACTACGATTCCAGAAAATTCCTGAGCCGCTGAAAAAGAACCAGGTAGCCGGGAGGAGATAAAAATGGCCCCAGCCGACAGCAAGCAAATCATCTTTTCCATGGCCAACGTCAGCCGTACGCACCCGCCGCATCGCCAGGTGCTGAAAGACATATCCCTTTCGTTTTACTATGGCGCCAAGATCGGCGTCCTCGGTTTGAACGGCTCAGGCAAAAGCAGCCTGCTGAAAATCATCGCCGGAGTTGACAAGGATTTTCAAGGTGAGGTGATACCGGCCCGCGATTACTCGCTGGGATTTCTCGAACAGGAGCCGCAGCTCGACCCGGAAAAAACAGTCAAGCAGGTCATTTCTGAGGCCGTACAGCCCGTTCTGGACATGCTGGCCGAGTTCGACCGCATCAATGAAGGTTTCGCCGATCCCAATCTGAACCCGGATGACATGGAAAAATTGATTGCCAAACAAGCATCCGTTCAGGAAAAACTGGAAGAAATGGACGCCTGGAACCTGGACAACCGCCTGGAAACAGCCATGGAAGCACTGCGCTGCCCACCGTCCGACACTTCCGTAACCACCCTCTCCGGCGGCGAGAAAAGGCGCGTAGCCCTGTGCCGCCTGCTGTTGCAGGAACCGGATATCCTTTTGCTCGACGAGCCCACCAACCATCTGGATGCCGAATCGGTGCAATGGCTGGAGCACCATCTTCAGCAATACGCCGGAACGATCATTGCCGTCACCCATGACCGCTACTTCCTGGACAACGTGGCCCAGTGGATATTGGAGCTTGATCGCGGCGAAGGCATTCCCTGGAAGGGCAATTACTCCTCCTGGCTGGAGCAAAAGCAACAAAGACTGGCCACGGAAGCCAAGGCTTCGGAACGCCAAAAGCATCAGTTGGAGCGCGAGCTGGAATGGGTGCACATGTCGCCCCGGGCTCGCCAGGCCAAGGGCAAGGCCCGACTCAGTTCCTATGAAAAGTTGCTCGCGGCCGATAAAAATGTGCGCATTGAGGAAGCCCGGATATATATCCCCTCGGGACCCCGCCTGGGCGAGCTGGTCATCGAGGCCAACGCCATCAGCAAAGCTTACGGCGACAAGCTGCTCTTCGAAAATTTGTCATTCAGCCTGCCCCGGGCCGGCATCGTGGGCATCATCGGTCCCAACGGCGCCGGAAAAACCACGCTGTTCCGACTGCTGACCGGCCAGGAAAATCCGGACAACGGCCAGGTACGCATTGGTGAAACCGCCAAATTGGCTTACGTGGATCAGGAGCGCGATGCCCTCGATCAGGCCAAAGCGGTGTGGGAAGCGATCGGCGACAACCAGGAGACCTTCATGCTGGGCGGCAAGCTGGTCAACGCCCGCGCCTACGCTTCCTGGTTTAACTTCAGCGGCGGCGACCAGCAAAAGAAAGTGAGTGTGTTATCGGGCGGCGAACGCAACCGCCTGCACCTGGCCCGCATCGTCAAAAGCGAAGCCAATGTCCTGCTGCTCGACGAACCGACCAACGATCTGGACGTCAATACCCTGCGCGCCCTGGAAGACGCTCTCGATGATTTCGCCGGCTGCGCAGTCATCATTTCGCACGACCGCTGGTTTTTGGACCGCATCGCCACCCATATCCTGGCCTTCGAAGGCGATAGCCGGGTATATTGGTTCGAAGGGAATTATTCGGACTACGAAGCCGACCGCCACCGCCGCCTGGGCCACCAGGCCGACCGCCCCAGCCGCATCCACTACCGCAAGCTCAAGCTCGGTTAAAGCAGCGGCCAGCAGCAAAACAACGAACGGTTCTTACGCCGATTGACATGGGGGCGCGATTCAAATAAAATGAGGCGCCATGAAAATCAGCGCCAAATTCACATTAGAGCCTTATAACAAATTCAAAATTTGTTCTAAAAAGCTAACAAATTTTAGAATTTGTTATCTAAGGCTCTTATCCCCCCTTTGCAGGGGACTTCGCAGCACTGCTGGGTTGGTTTTTTTACTTTTTTTAACCATGGCGGCCCATGGGGCATCAATAACAAAAACAACCGCCCTATTGGAAAAATTCGCATTCCAAGGCCAAAAGTATTCCCTGGTCGCCGATTTTTCACCGCCCCAAGCCAATATCATTCTGCAAGGACGGGAAAACATTAACCTGAGCGCCGGGCTGGACGGCGAAAACATCCATTTGGGAACCAGAATAGGCAGCAACAATTTTTATACTTTCTGGCTCAATTATAGTAATTCAACCATCCGCCTGGCCTTTTACGACTTCCAACGCAATTGCAGCCGGGTATTGCCGCTGGCAGGTTTTTCATTTATCGGTTTGCCGGAAATTATTGAAGAAAACAACGACTTGCAAGGGCTGGTGTTTCTGGGCAACCGCTCAAAAAACGACGATATATTCTATTATGAGCCGGAAAAAGATTTGCTGACACCGCTGACCGCAACCCCGTTTTCGGAAAAGGGCTTCAAGCTGCGGGAAAGGGACGGCCAACTGGAAATTGAGACCAGTTCCCTATGGGCGACATACCGTTACCTTTTCGATCCCCGGCTCCGAAAAAGTGTCCTTTTGGAAGAGAAGCATTTTCGCGCCAAACAGAAAAAAAACGCTAACACGGTAACTCCTGAATATTACAATACCTATATCGGCTTCGGCGACAGCATCACCTGGGGGGAGATGGAGGGCCAGCAACACCTGGAATCATGCTACCTGACCCAGATGCAAACCCTCCTGGCTAATCCCGACTATGCCAATTATTATGGTTCCTCATCTTTCGTCAATCTGGGTGTGCCCGGCGATGGGACATTGGCAGGGGCGCAGCGGGTAGACCAGGACCTGAACAACCACACGGGTTTCTATTTCCTCTTGATGCTGGGAGTCAACGACGCCATTAACAATAACCTCTCCCTGGATAGCGCGCTGGAAAACCTGAGCTATATCATAGACGCCGCCAAGGCCCGCAGCATGCGGGTCATTGCCTCAACCTTGACACCGAGCAAAGCGACCTTTTCTTTGTTTTCTTTTTACTGGAAAAACTTGCAGGGACTCAGCGCCGGTATCCTTGCCCTGGCCAAGGAAAAAAACGTCGCCAGCATCGACCCCCTGACCGCTTTCATGAGTACCAATCCCCCAGACGGCTGGAAAGCGCTGCTGGAAAACATCATCCCCAATATCAGCAGTGGCAACCACCCAAACGCTGAAGGCAATCGCGTCATTGCCACCCTTTTTGCGGATGCCTTGGTGGCTTTCCCGCCACTGCCGCCCAGCGACATACGCGTGCTCAACCCCCAGGACCATTTTAAAAAGAACGTCCAATGGTCTACTAATTACGAATCCGATTTCAGTCATTTTGCCATCGAGTTCGCCTACCAACCCGACCCCCTGTCCCAGCGCCTGACCACAAGCGCCAATCATTTCACCTTCACCCTCTTTCCGTTCCTGCCGCAGTTGTATTTTCGCCTGCAGACGGTTGACCGCGGCAGCCATGCCAGTGCCTTCTCAAAGGTTTTTCCGGCCCAGGCCATAAATTTTCCCCAGGCTAAACAGCTCTGGAATAAGCGTTAAAAGCCTATCCCAGCCAGAAAGGATCGCATATTATGAGCAAAATTTGCCGGGACATCGCGGCGGCCGCAGCCGAAAAATATGATCTGATCATCATCGGCGGCGGCATCTACGGCGTCATGCTGGCCCAGGAAGCCGGGCAACGCAATAAGCGGGTACTGCTGCTGGAAAAAGAGGATTTCGGCGGGGCCACCAGCCTGAACCACCTGCGCACGATCCACGGCGGCCTGCGCTATCTGCAGTCATTGGACCTGCCGCGGTTTTTTGAATCAATACGGGAAAGGCACTGGTTTCTGACCAATTTTCCGGCCCTGGTCCAGGTCCTGCCATGCCTGATGCCCCTGTACGGCCGGGGACTCAAACGCCCGAGCATCATGGCGCCGGCCCTGCTGCTGAACGATTTTCTGGGTTTAACCCGCAATACCGGCGTCAGCAGTCAAAAACGCCTGCCGCCAGGACGACTGGTTTCATGCAACTTCACAGTCAAGGCTTTCCCCCAAGTCGACCGCCAAGGCTTGAAAGCCAGCGCCATGTGGTACGATGCCGCTGCGCCTGAACACCAGCGACTGCTAATGGAAACCCTGCGCTGGGCCTGCGCTTTGGGCGCTATTGCCCTCAATTATACCCAGGCCGAAAGTTTACTGCTGCATAACGGCCAGGTGCGCGGCGTGCTGGCCAGAGACAGGCAGACAGGACAACAACACGAGTTTCGTTCTCCCAATGTCATCAATGCCGCTGGTCCCTGGTGCCGGCAGTTGGCCCAAAAGTTTGACCAGGATTACCCCCGCCTTTTCCGCAAAAACCTGCTGCTATTTAATATCCTTTTTAAAAGAAAAGCCCTCAGCGAATACGCCTTGGCTCTGACCCCGAACAATCGGCGACAGCATACCTATTTCGTCCATAATTGGAAAAACCGCCTATTGGCCGGTACTGCTGAAATCCCGGTCGCAGACAAAACAGAAAATCCCTGGCCGCAGCCTGAACAGATCACTGATTTTATCTTTGACATGAACCAGGCGGTTCCCGATCTGGCCTTGAGCGAAAAAGACATCGAACATATCTATGCCGGCATCCTACCGGCCACGGAGGCCGGGATCCTGGCCGGGCGCGAGGTAATTATCCGCCACCGGGATCACGGCGGTCCGGATGGATTATTCAGTGTTTCCGGGGTGAAATATACTACTTCGCGACTGGTGGCCGAAAAAACCATGCGCCGGGTTTTCCCCGGCCTGCACATCATCAAGCCGCAAAATCCTCCGGCCGCAGCCAATTCGGGCCGCTGGTTTTTTGATTATGAATGGACTCCGACCACGGCCAACCCCGAGACCATTGCTTCCCTCAAGACCCTGATCGAAGAAGAATCAGTGGTGCACCTTGACGACCTGATCTTTCGCCGCACCGGCCTGGGTGAGAACCGCCGACGCATCATTGAATTGCTTCCCCGGCTGCGGCCGCTGTTCTCCTGGAATGACCTGCGTTGGCAGCAGGAGAGCGAACGCTTGAAAAATCTGCCCCACACCTTGCCATAACAAAAATGCCCCTACCTATCGGACATACGCTGGCCGGGATTGCATTTTCCCAAACCAGCCCCGGCTTGTTTTTCAAAAACAAGTGGGCTGACGCGCTTTTTTTTATTTTCCTGGCTAACCTGCCCGATGCCGATTTCCTGCCCGGGCTTATCCTGGGTTTTCCCAATCTCTACCATCACGGCATATTCCATAGCCTTGGTGCCGCCCTGGCCGTTACCGCCGCTATAGGATGGATTTTTTGCCGAAAAAATCGGCATTTATGGAGATTTTCCGCCTTTGTTTTTCTTATTTTTTATTCACATCTGCTGCTTGATTTTTTTACAAAGGATTTCGCCGCTCCCTACGGCCTGCCCCTGTTCTGGCCCTTTTCCAAAAACTATTTTATTGCCGCTCACCCCATCTTCATCAATGTCACCCGTTCCACTCATTCGGTTAATTTTTTTTCCAGCCTGCTCAGCCGCCACAACCTGGAAGCGGCGCTGCTTGAAATCGTACTGCTAAGCGGCCTGGTGCTGCTGGCGGTAATCGTCCGCCGTTTATTAAACAAAAGTTCCGGCCGGTCAAATCCCTGCTAATGGCAAAAAAGGAGGTAAAATGGCAGTTCTTCCCGATGAGAAAACCATGTATCAAACCCTGATCAACGGTGATAACTCGTTCACAGGGCTATTCCCCCCGGACGGCAGCAACATCGACGGTTCCATTATTACCCTGGCCAGAATGGCTACTCCCCTGGGCCCGATGGTGGCCGGTGCCATAGTCGATGGTATTTGCCTGCTGGAATTCGCCGACAAGTCCATGCCGGAGACACAGTTTGCACGCTTAAAAAGATTGTTTCACGCCAAATTGCTGCCCGGGATGTGCGCGCACCTATCCATGCTTAGCCAGGAACTCGAGCTGTATTTCCAAGGCCGTTTGTATGAATTCAAAGTTCCCCTGATCATAGCCGGGACTGAATTTCAAAAAAAAGTCTGGCGGGCTCTGCAGACGATCCCATACGGCCAAACCCGCTCTTACAAACAGCAGGCAAACATGATCGGGCAGCCCAAAGCCGTGCGCGCAGTGGGGCGGGCCAACGGCAGCAACCTTATCTCCATCATCATTCCCTGCCACCGGATAATCGGCGAAAATTCACAGCTTATCGGCTACGGCGGCGGCTTGTGGAGAAAGCGCTTCCTTATCGATCTGGAACAAAAAAATTTAAAATAATTAATTCAATCTGTCTTGAGGCCGATCAAGCGCTCTTTTTGTTTGCGGGTCAGTTTTTTTATTTTTTTTTCGGCCAGAAAAGCGCGCTTGAAATAACAATATTCCTTCCACCAAACCAACTCAACCGGCCGGCGGCTGCGGGTGTATTTGGCCCCCTGGCCGGAGTTGTGCAGGTCAAGCCTCCGTGCCAAGTCGGGCGTGTAGCCGGTATAAAACGTCCCATCCCGGCATTGGAGAATATAAACAAAAAAGCGACCGCTGCGTTTCAGTTTGGCCATAGACATCCTTGGGTTTCCATTTTGAGTTAAAAGCTGCATAAAGTCAATCCATAGCCGGCCCGGGCGCCTTTTTTTCTAAACGTGAAACAAGCCGGCCAAAAAAGTCAGAATGACGAAAACGTAAGTAACGATTCCCAGGGGCTTGATCAATTCACTGATTTCCATAGTCACAAGCTAACACAGGTGCGAGCCATTTTCAATTGAAGGGCCGGTGGAAACCATCTTCACTGTGGTCCGCCGCCAGCATTTACAGCAAGTTTAGTTTATAGGGAATTCTGGAAATCGGGGCGCCCCGGATCGTTGAAAGAACCGGGACACCCGCAGGAGGACAATCAAATCCAGAAATTTTCGTTGATTTTTTCCAGGTGTTTTTCGATTTTCACCTTTACCCGGTCCAGTTTTTCGTGAACCCGGTGCATGGCTTCTTCGATATGAGACATTTCCGGCAGCGAGACCTCAATATCCATTTCCGGAACATCGATGTCCAGGTCGGGGATTTCCAGATGTTCGCCAGCCATGTCATTGCCGCCCCGGAAAATTCGAATGATTTGCTTATGGCGATTGAAATCGGGTTCGACCTTGAGCATCTCCCTTTTGCCGTGGCGGATAACGGTGATGGCGACGGTATCGCCTTTTTTTAAATCAGCCAGAACTTCATGCACGGCGTCGGCATCCTTGACCGTTTTTTCGCCCAGTTGCACGATCACATCGCCGGCTTTCAGACCCGCTTTTTCGGCCGGGGTATCCTTTTCGACCCGGATGATCAATACCCCTTCGCCAGTTTTGACACTGAAATACGGAGCCAGGTCGGGATTCAGTTCCTGCAAAACAATGCCTAAATAGCCGCCGGAGCGGAAGATACGCTGCAGTCTCTCCCTTACCCGTACAAAATTCTTGGTACGTTCACGCTTGCCCAAGGCAACCGTCACCTCAAGCGCTTTTCCGTCACGCCACAAGCCGATTTTTACCGCGGCACCCGGAGCCAGTTCAGCAACTATATCGACCAGATCCTGAGCGTCACGGATTTTTTCACCGTTGACCAGCTGGATGACGTCGTCTTCCTTGATACCGGCTTTGACCGCGGCGCTTTCTTTTTCCACCGCGATCACTTCCACGCCGTTCTTGACGCCGAGTTTTTCCAGCTCAGCGCCGCCCAGGTTTTGAACCGATACGCCAAGGTAGCCGCGTTCCTGTTTTTCCGCGGCCAGCAGGGCCAAAGTCCCGGCTAACATCATGACCACTGCCATGGCCAAAAACCCTTGCCGCGAGCCCTTGAATTTTTTAAATTTATCCATAAAAACCTCCTGTTTGGATTGCCTTTCACCCTATGAGATGCCGGAAGGTTGAAAAAAGTTTCTAAAAAATCACTGGTGCTGAAATTTCATTGGGGAAAATAACTGCGGCAAGGAACGCAGATCTGCGTTCTCTGTATTTTTATTAAAAATATCTATATTCTTTTTATTTCCCGCCGATGAATTGCCGGGCGTAATATTTCGCGGTCAATTTTTCACCGGTAGCGCGCTCGATCATTTCGTTCCAAGGCCAGCGCATGCCGGGCTTGAACACGAAATCGATCAAATAACGGCCGACTTCGGGCCGGCCGGCAAAACTCTGGTTTTCCACATCAACGGTTTTCAGTACCCGACCAGTGATATGATACAAGAGCTGCGAGGCCAGCAGTTCGCCCAGCAAGTAATTGTGGTAATAGCAGGGATACAAGGCGATATGTATCTTGGCAGCCCAGTCTGGCTCATTGCGCCCGGCCGGCATTTTCAGCAATTGATATTTTTCCACAAGTTCCCACCAGCGGCGGTTCAGGTCCTGGTCCGGGTTTTCGTACATGCTTTTTTCAAAACGGAACATCACCTGGGCCCAGCGGCTGAAAACCATCTGCTGCAGGCGCAGAGCGTCGTGGCTGGGAACAGCGATGCGTTGGGCCTCGGCGGCGTTGATCAAAGTCATGGCGCGCAGCCAGGAAGGGGAAGCGGCGAAACGGCCAAAAAGGTTGGCTATGGCCTCAGTAGTGAAGGCATGGGCGGCATCGCGCAATGTCCAGGGCAGCTGCGGATCGTTGAACTTGGAGTACGCAGAGTGGCCGAACTCGTGGAGCAAGGTGTTCATCCAGTAAGAGTCGGGCTTGACGCTGCAGAGCACCCGGGCGTCACCGCTGCGGTCAATATCGCTGGAAAAGGCGTGCTGGTACTTGCCCGGCTTCTCGAACAGGTCACTGCGGGCGATGATGTCATCGATTTTCAAGCCAATGCCATCATAATAAGTCCGGCAGATTTGCACCAGATCTTTGCCCTTGTAATATGAGTCCAGATCGACCGGATAAATGACCGGCGCTTCCTGAAAATAGCGGTTCTGGTAATGCCAGGGTTTGAGCTGTTCCATTTCCAGGCCGCAGCGCGCGGCTAAAAATCCGTCGATAGTTTTTTTCAAATCGATGAATCCATCCCTGGTCAGGACATCCAATTCATCAAAAAGACTTTCGATCGTTTGTGGATCCTGCTCGCCTAACTTCAATTGCATTTGCTGGAAATTGGCAAATCCCAGTTGTTTGGCTGCCGCATTGCGCAACTTGACCAATTGCAAAATATCGGGGGCGACCAGGCGGCCGATTTCTTTGCTCGCTTTCCAGACCTTTTCCAGCTGGAGAGAATCGCTGGAGGTGCGCAAGACCTGTTCGATGTCGTTGTCAGTCATGGTTTTGCCATCCACCTGGGCGCGGAAGGTGTTGAACTTCTGTTCGATCCGGGTCTGCAGCTTGACCATTGCTTCCATCTGCAAAATGGGGATTTGGTTTTTCAGATAGCTGTCGTAAATTATATCCAATTGCCTCTTGAGCAGCGGCTCGCGGATCTGCCCAGCCAGTTTGAAAGCCTTGAGTTGGGCGAACCCACCCGGGTCAGCCGTAATTTTATTCAGTTGAATCTGCAGGCTCGAAGAACGGTTGAAATCTTCGTCCTTGCCGCTGATGGACGACTGGAAGCTTGCCAAGGCGACTTCTTTACTGAGCGGAATGACCTTGGACTCATATTCCTTCAGAAATTGCCGGAAAGCATTTTCATCGCGACCTGCGGCCAACTTTCCGCTCCGGGCCAGCAGCATGGCCGCAAATAGAACTATGACAAAGGCAATGACAATGATTTTAAAAGAAATCTTCATGTGACCTCCTTGGCATTCAAAACTTGATTATAAAACGGAACCTGGCCCATTGCAATCGTGAAAAATCATATTCTAAGAGATTAGATTTATTATTGTTACTATGTTAAAATAAATTATAAGGAAACCAGCAATGGAACAAAAAAGAAAATACGAACGTTTTGATCCGGCTATTCAAATCAACGGTTACTTCGAATTGAACAAAGAAGTGACCGGGGAATTCCGTAATCGCGAGGAATTTCTGATCAAAAATATTTCTTCTAAAGGCTTCAATCTCATCTCTAATTACCCTCCGGCCATCGGCGACCTCTACCAGATTTTTATCAATTACGGACGGCAAAAGCACGAATTTAAGGTCAATATCCTCCATTCCCACATTCTCCGTTTTCAAGACCAATCGGAAGGTATCTTTAAAACCGGCGTTGTGTATTCCACCGGCTGCGAAATTGTCTTTGAAAACGATATCCAGAAAAACCTGATCCGGGAAATCATCAAAAATGACTGCAGTAATCCAGCTCCTGAAGCACCCACGACCTAAGTCACTGTATTGGATCCCGACTCACGCACGCCCTGAAAAGCATCAGAGCAGCAAATAAAAAAAAGAGGCGCTCTCAACATGGAAATTGATCAGGAAACCGGCAATTCGCCTATCCGTTCAGGCAAACCGCCGCGCCAGGCCAGCCGCTGCACCGGTTTACCCAGGGCGAGCAAAGAACCATCGGCAGAAACGCGCAGGGCCGCCCCGGAGGGGATGCCATAACCTACGGCCGCTCCGGTTAGTTTGAGCAGTACCTTGAGTTCATCCCACTCCTCTTTTTCAGCGTGGGTATCGCAAAGCAGCGGGGCCAGTCCCAGGCAGGGAAATGTTTCGGCCGTGACGTCATTGCCGGCGTCCGGCCAGCGCACCCAGCTTTGAGCCAGCATGATGCTCCCGGCCGACAAGCCCAGAAATACCTTGCCCGCATCATACAACTGCTTGAGAAAGGGAATGAGGCCGCTCAGTTCCAGGTAGCTCATGCCGAGTTCCACATCGCCGCCACTGACAAACACCAGGTCGCATTCGGCTAGAACGGCTTTGGTTTTTTTCACGTTGGCGGTCGGGGAAGCCATGGGCGCCAAAAGGACCTGGCCGGCTCCGGCCCGTTTGCACATGGCACCGATGAACCCCAGAAAATTCCGATCGTCTCCGGAAGCGGCTCCGATATAAGCGATTGCCGGCCGCCGCCCGGCGGCCAGGGCCAAAATATGCTCAAGGAGAGGGTTAGCGCCTTTGCGAACGTTCTCCCGGCCGCCGGCCATAAGAAAAATGTCGGCCTTAACCCTGTTCATCCTTGCCTCCGCCACAACAAGGTGTGATCCACGGAAAACGCGGTCCGGGTAAAACGAATTTTCCCCGAAATTTCGTGCCGCAAAGCCTTGGCAACCGTAATCTCGATTCTGGCTCCGCTGCCGTACAAGGTCCGGAGCCGCGCCAGGCAATGGCGGCGGGCTTTGGCTTCACCGCCGGACACGGCCAATATCCGCAGTTTTAAGACCCCGGGCTGGGGAAGATCGAGCTGCCAGCTGTTCAATTCAGATATACCGGCCAAGGCGCCATCGAGATCATCCACGGTGACGACCTGGCCAGCTTGAGTGAAGGTCACATCGGCCACCCGGCCTTCAATCGCGGCCAGGGTCAGTCCCTGGTCGCGGCCGCAGGGACAGGGACTGCCTTCATCCAAACGGGCCACATCGCCGATATCGAAACGCAGGACAGAAAACCAGGGATTATGGAACACCGTGACCAGAATGCGTCCGCGCTGCGGCCCCCCGTAGCCGGGCAGCCAGGGCAGAAAATCGACGCGGCAGTGCTCGCTGTTCTGGTGCAGTCGCCCGGCTTCACATTCCATGAAGACGTGGCCGGTTTCAGTGGAACCATAGGAACTGGCCAACGGTGCGGCGAAAACAGCGCGTATCTGGCGCAGGTAGATCCGGGAGGGATAAGAATAGGTCAGGAAGATCAGGCGTGGTTGGCAAACCTCGATACCCAACTCGGCGATCCGGCGGGCAAAGGCCGCCAGGTAGGCAGGATCGCCTTCGAGCGCCAGCGGCGCATAATCGTTGATCTCTTTCGCCATGCGCCGGATGTCCATGGTTGTCCAGGAAGCCGGGTTTATTTTCTGGTTGACATATAGATGGCGGCCGATGGTGCGCTCGGCCACGGTCAACGGCTTGGGACTGAATCCGGGCCCGACACAGCGCGGGGAGGCCAGGACGACCTCCCGGTGCCTGCCGTCAGCCACCCCTCGGGCATGCAGGTTGAGCTTCCAGGCGGCGCGTTCGGAAGCTTCCCACCATGAATGATTGAAAACCAATTTCAGCCGATCGTTCTTGCTGCCGCTGGTCTGGGCAAATTCGACGGCCCCGGAGGCCAGACCCTTCTCCAGGTCGCGGCCGCGGGGGATGAACCCGGCGGGGAAATGTTCACGAATATCTTCCTTGGTCAGCGTCGGTAGCGCCGCGTAACGTTCATCAATGGAAACTTGCGGCCCGGGGTCGAAGGTCTTCCAGGAGGCATAGCCGGGCACTTCGCACAGCGCAATATTCAGCGCTTTCAGGCTGAGCAGCTGGTAATGGGAAAGCAGGGGCGTTGGCAGCTTCACTTCCTTCTCTTTCCCGTAAACAAGCATCGGTTCACCTCGCAAGCGGCAATCAGCAAAATAATCTTTAAAAAAAATAGTAGTATGATTGCGACCACTTGTCAATTGGTTGCCCTTGCGGAAAAACAGCCCCTAATTCAATTTTTTAAATTTCAATTCCCGCAGATCTGGAAAGGCCCGGCCGGGATCGACGCCTGCACTCTCTCAGCTATCTTGAAACTAGCGAGTAAAAAAAAGATAAGGTGAGGTTACACGCTCCAAAATTGCTGCGCCCGGTATTGATCGATATAGTAATCAAAGTTCTTGACAATCACATTTTCATATAGTAATATTTCTATATGACTATAAAGGCCAACAGAATCTTCCGGGCACTGGCCCATGAAAAACGGCTGCAGATCCTCTCCTGGCTGAAAGATCCCGTGGCCCATTTTCCTCCGCAGGTGGACGGCGACCTGATCCGGGACGGAGTTTGCGTGCTGCGCATCGCCGAAAAGCTGGGCGTCAAGCAGCCCACTGCCACGCAACACCTGCGGATTCTTGCGGATGCCGGACTGGTTATTGCCACCCGGATCGGCAAATGGACTTTTTTCAAGCGCAACGAGCAGATGATCAAACAATTGAAAACAGAAATCTCAGTTCTGGTATGAGATGCAAAACTATAGGAGGTAACGAATGAATATACTGGTGATGTACTATTCGCGAACGGGAAAAACTAGGGCGTTGGCCGAAGAGGTGGCCCGGGGAGTCGAAGAAGTGGAGGGAGCGGTTTGCCGATTGAAATCGGCCGCAGAAGTGACCGCTGAAGATTTTACCGCCGCCGCCGGCATCATCGCCGGATCGCCGGTCTATTTCGGAACCATGGCCGCGGAACTGAAGGAAGTGCTCGAGAAGATGATCACGGTTCGCAAAAAAATGGGCGGCAAAATCGGCGCCGCTTTCGCCACATCCGCTTATCACAGCGGGGGCAAGGAAACGACCATGATGTCAATCATCCAGGCACTGCTGATCTACGGTATGATCGTGATCGGTGATCCGCTCGACGCCTCCGGCCACTATGGAGCCGCCGGTAGCGGTTCCATGGACAAAGAGACTGCGGAAACGGCCCGGAAACTCGGGAAACGGGTGGCAGAACTGGCAAAAGCCCTATATTCATCCTCGCTGGAAAAGAGATACTAAAACATCAGGGAGAACCCGCAAAATGAGATTCTATATCGTCGATGTTTTCGCGGAAACAAAATACTCAGGCAATCCCTTGGCCGTATTCCTCTGTCCATCACCTTTGCCGGCCGAGGAGATGCAGAAGATCGCCCTGGAAATCAACTTAATCATTTTCGCTAGGAGATAAAAAAGTGAGCGTTTATTTCGTCGCCCAAATCGCCATCCACGATGAAAAAGAATACGAAAAGTACCTCGACGCCTGCGACCGGGTCTTCGAAAAATTCAACGGCAAATACCTCGCCGTTGACCGGAATCCGCAAGTCTTGGAAGGCCGATGGAATTATGACCGGCTGGTAATCATCCGCTTTCCAGAAGAAGAGGATTTGAATAAATGGTATTTTTCACCGGAATACCAGGAAATCCTCAAATTCCGCCTCGCCGGCGCCCGCTGCAATTCTCTGCTGGTCAAAGGGAAACTCGAAGACTGAAAGCCGCAAACAGCCACGGCCCTAGGATGGTGAGTTTTTTTTCTTGCACCGCCAGCCTTTTTCAAGTATAATAAGCCGCGAATGGCGGCGTAGCTCAGTCGGTAGAGCAGACGGCTCATATCCGTTATGTCGGGGGTTCAATTCCCTCCGCCGCTATTTTTTTTCAAGGCGCCAGGCGGGGTGAACGCGGCCAAGGAAATCGGCGATACCTATGAAACTTATGTTTCCGGCATTTAAAAAAAACATTGAACAAAACCGGCTGATCTGTCCCGGCGATACGGTGCTGGTTGGTTTTTCGGGCGGCAAGGATTCGGTCGCCCTCATTGCCATGCTGCAGGAGCTGCAAAAAAGTTTTCCCTTGACAATCATCGCCGCTTATTTCAACCATTGCCTGCGGCCAGACGCCAAGGAAGAGGAAAACTGGGTACGTGCTTTCTGTGAAGACCGCAGCATCGAACTGCATATCGGCAGCCGTGACCTGCGCCGTTTCCGCCAGGAAAACCGTTTGAACCTGGAGCACGCCGCTTCGCTGTCGCGCTACGACTTTTTCGCGTCGCTGGCAAGCAAAATTCCCGGCGCCCGCGTGGCCACCGCCCACAGCCGCTCGGACCTGAGCGAGACCTTTTTCATCAAGCTCTTTCGCGGCAGTGGCCTGCAGGGACTTTCAGCTATTTTTGCGAGCAAGGAAAAGAAAATCATCCGCCCGCTACTGATTTTTTCGGCGGATGAAATTATAGATTTTCTCAAACGCAACCGCCTGGAATTCTATCAGGATACTACCAACCTGCAGGATGATTTTTTGCGCAACCGCATCCGCCACCAACTGCTACCCGCAATAAAAAAAATTGAACCCGCTATCGAGGAACGGATATTCAAAACCGTGTTGTTGATCCAGGATGAATTCGATTATTTCCAGGGCCAAGCGCGCGAGATCTTGGAAACACACATGCTGCTGGATTCGATCCTGCCAGCAAAGGCCTTCGCCGGGCTGCACCCGGCCCTAGCCCGACACCTGGCCCGCGAATACCTGCGCCGGCTCAAAGGGAACCTGCTGGGAGTCGGTTTCGAGCACATCGCCGGATTTTTGGAAAGCCTTGAAAGCGGCCGCGGGCTTTCACTACCCGGGTTGAACCTGAAATTTTCCAAGGGCTGGATCTTTCCGGAAAAGATCCGCATCGGCGCTTACGCCCAAAAAATCCCTGAGACCGGACGCTGGGCCGTCCAGGTCATCGGCCGGGAGATCGTTTTGAAAAAAACTGACCGCTTTCGTCAGCCGACCGACAATTGGGAAATCATTGTTCCCGCTTCGTGCTTGACGTTTCCCCTGACGCTGCGTTCGGCTCAAAGCGCGGATAAATACCGGAAAATTCATTCGCCATACCGGCAAAGCGTTTTCGAAATGATCCGCAGCTCGGGTTTCCCGGCTCAGTTGCGCAACCTCTGCCCGCTGTTGGAAAACGGCGACGGGAAGATTATCTGGGTCTGCGGCTCGCCGCTGGCCGACGCGTTCGCGGTGGAGGATCATGCCGCGGGACCGTTCGTCCGCATCGTCATCAAGATGACACAATGCCTGAAAATAAACCACCGGCAGTTTTAAAAAATCCGCACCTGTGGTGCTTCAGCATCTACTTTGCCGAAGGTTTCCCCTACTCCATCATCCGCTCGGTTTCCGCCCTGTTTTTCCGGCACATGCACGTCAGCCTGGAAGGTGTCGGCCTGACCACTTTTTTCGGACTGCCCTGGATCCTGAAATTTTTCTGGGGACCTCTGGTCGACGAATTCGCCAGCAAACGTCGCTGGCTGTTGTCCATGCAAATGACCCTGGCCGTACTGATAACGGCTGTGGCCTTTTTAACCCCCCTGTCCGGCGGCGTCCGCCTGATCGCCATCCTATTATTTGTCGGCGCTTTTGTGGCCGCCACCAACGATATCGCCATTGACGGTTATTACCTTACCGCCTTGGATAAGGACGGTCAGGCTAAATTCCTGGGCTACCGGATCATGGCCTACCGCATCGCCATGCTCACCGGCACCGGAGTTATCGTAACCATCGGCACCTCTTTTTCCTGGCTGGCGGCTTTCCTAAGCGCCGGTCTGCTGCTGGCCCTTTTATCTGCTTATCACTATTTTTTCCTGCCCGAATGCGAATCGCAGCGGCGGTCTTTCGGGCAGATGCTGCGGTTGTTTTGTCAAACCAAACTGCTTTTGTATACCGGACTGCTCATCGCCGCTGTTATAGCCCTGATTTTGTTTTTCAACTCGGCTCATTACCAAAGGTGGGCAAAGACGGCACCCGTCCTGAAAGAGTTGAATTTTCCCCGGGCCGTCGGCTTGGGACTGCTATTGGCCCTGTTGATCATGGCCACCTTCCGCAAAAAACTGGCCACCATCATGACTCGCGACCCGGAGTCCTTTTATGGCAAGGCGTTTTTGACATTCATGGACCAGGAAAAGATCGGGTTGATCCTGGCTTTCATCGTCCTGGTACGCAGCGGCGAATTCATGGTCAGCTCCATGGTCTCGCCGTTTATAGTCGACCTGGGCATCGCGAACCACTACGGCTGGATTTCGGGCGGAGTCGGCATCCCTTTTTCCATTATCGGTGCCCTTCTCGGCGGCTGGTTAATTTCACGCTTTGGCCTGAAAAAAATGATCTGGCCTTTCCTGCTGGCGCAAAACCTGACCAATGTCGTCTACATGTTGCTGGCCAACGGATTAGCTCCTTTTCTGGCGGCCAATACCGGCGCCGCGCAGCTGACACCATTGGGTACGGGCAATTTGCTGCTGGTGGCGGCCGTACACGGTTTCGATCAGTTTGCCAGCGGCCTGGGCACGGCGGTGTTGACCACTTACTTGATGCGCCTTTGCAAAACCGATTTCAAGGCCGCCCATTTTGCCATCGGCTCGGGACTGATGAGCCTGGGCGGCATCGTGGCCGGGGTCAGTAGCGGCTTCATCGCCTCCTGGCTCGGCTACGGCAACATGTTCGGAATCAGTTTCCTGATCTCCTTGCCGGGCATGTTGCTACTCTTTTGGATCCCTAAAAACTAAACGATCTATCGTAATTCGTAATTCGTAAGACGTAATTCGAAACAGCAATATTTGGACTATTGCACGCAACTCTTCCGAATTACGAATCACAAATCCCCTGCGGGGACAGGCCAATCAGATCCGCCAAGATAGGCGGATGATTGGTGCTGTCACGAATCACGTAGTTATGTCCGGAAAACCAGCAGTGCCGCCAACACCAAGAGATAAAAAAGCCACTGGCCGCTGCGGGTCAGTAAAGGTTTTTTTTCTTTGCCTGTATGCCAGGCCAGGGCCAAAACGAACATGGCTCCAATTAAAACCAAGGCCATGGCGGTCACTTCGAGCCAGGAACGGGTCTTGCCGATTAAAAAAGATAAACTGGGCCAGATAGTGCCATAAATAACCGCGAGGTGGGCGGTATAGACCAGCAAAGATTCCTGGCCGACGGTTGTCACCAGTGCCGGGCGGTTGCCCCATTTCTTTTCTCCATGCCATAAACAGGCCAGCAGCAGGAGGATCAACGCCAGTTTAAGGAAAAAGAAATGGGGCCGGCTGGGGCTGAATGAACTCACATCCACATGGAACAGGGGCTGCAGAACTACAGCAAAAAAAATCACCAGCACCAGCCCGCCAAAGAAAAAAACATCCCGAAAATATTTTTTTTCCTTTTCTTTTCCCTTAGCTTCCTGCCACAACCAGGAGAAGAATGCCCCAAGCCAGACATAGGCCAGCCAGGGGAAAAGGGGAAACTGCGAACCGGGAACTCTCTTTAAATATCCGGTCAAAGCCGCCGGCAGGCGCGCCGCTACATCCAGGGAATAAACCATGCGCGTCAGCAGGGCCAGCGCCAGGGCTGCCAGCGCCAGGAAAATGAAAAACAGCTTTTGCCGGCGCAACACTGGCACCAGCAACAGCATCAGGAGCAGGGAAAAGGCGATACACTGCAGCACATCGACTCCCCAAAAAACATTGTGCTCATTCCAGCGCAGTGTGGCGATAAGGTGCGGTAGCGAAAAACCGGGGATATGCAGAAGATAACCGACCAATCCGACAAACAGGTAGCGGCGAAATTGTTGCCAGAAAGGCAGTCCCAGGCGCAGATAATCGTCCCACTTGCGCACAGCCACAATAGCAAAGGCGAATCCGGCAATGAACAAAAAGGCCGGGGCCACCAAGCCGTTGATAAAATCCAGCGCCTTGTAACTCAAGCTTGAGCGCAGATTGGTATTAAGGAAAGCGTTGAGCACATGGGTTTCGATCATGAACAGCACGGCCCAACCGCGGAACTGGTCAATGAAATAAAAGCGTTTTTTTTCTGCGGACATCACACTTCCTGCGTTCAGAATGAGCAGCGTCAATAGTACCAGAACAGCCGCTTAAAAACAACCGCCGAGTCGGCGTTTGACATTTCAAAAAGCAGGCAAATAGTTGAAATAAAAAAACTTTGTGCTATTATTATTTTGCAATTTAAATACAGGTAAACAATGGAAAAACGCAACAGCAACCGCTTTAATGCTTTGAATGAGATGAAAGGTAAATTGTACAACGTGTTGAATTTCCTGGTTAAAAACATCAGCAAAGAAGGGCTTAATCTGATCAGCAATTTCCAACCCATCATCGGCTCCTCACATAAAATATTCCTCTTCAATACCACCGATGGCAGTCAGCAAGATTTTGAAATTGAAATTAATCGCGCTCAAGTTGAATCCTTTGATGCCCAAAAATATGCTCTTTTGTCGCCAGGACTCATTTATTCCATCGGAGCCAGCTTCAATAACCTGAACGAAAAACAACTGGAATTTCTGACTCGATTTTTAAAAAATAAATCAGCAAACCCGGAAGAAGGTTTTATTTCCAAAGACAATATCAACCAATACTCCTGAGGATTTACAGCCGCCATGATTTCTGATTCTGTTTCGGCAATTATTCTGGCCGGAGGCCAAAGCCGGCGCATGCAAAGGGAAAAATCTCTGCTGCCCGTCAACGGTCGCACCCTGATCGAATCAGTAATCGCCCAGATCGGCCCCCATTTCGACGAAATCATCATCAGTGCCGTTGCCAAAGAAAAATTCGCTTTTCTAAACCTGCCGATCATCGAAGATGAAATGCCGGATCAGGGACCGCTGATGGCCATCATGTCGGGGCTGCGGGTTTCAGCTCACGCCGTTAATTTTATTTTAGCCTGCGATATTCCCTTCATCCACATCCCTTTTATGCAAGAAATTTTATCCCTGGCAAAAGCCCATGACATAGTGGTCCCGCGTTACCGCGATGGCAAATTCGAACCGCTGTTCGCCGCCTACAACCGCGGCATCATCCCGGTGATCGAAAAACAAATCAAAAGGGGCGACCGAAAAATATCTCACCTGTTCCCTGTCTGCCGCACGAAATTCGTAGCCATGGATGAACAAAGATGGTTCCGTAATTTAAACATTTTAAAGGAGTACCATGACTATCTCCGCCAAAATAAAACGAAACTGCCCTGAATCAGTAAAAGAAATCGGATTGGTGCCTCTGCCGGAAGAGGTGCTGCTCAATATCACCGTCAATGGCCAGCACTTGAGTCGGCTGAGCTGCTCGCCTTTCAGCCAGGAAGAGCTGGTCCTGGGCTGGCTGTTCGGACAGAGTTTAATCAAAGCACCGGCCGATGTCAGTGGCATGAAAATCAATGGCGCTCAGGCTTTCGTCAGCTTGAGCGCAGGAGCCGGATTCAGGTTGAAACAATATAATCCGGTTCAGGTGACTGCCTGCTCGGGCGGGGAGGTGCGGCCGGGATTGTTCGAAAACCTGCCCAGGATAACCAGGAGTTACAATTTCACCTTGGCGCAGGCCATCAGCCTGATGGAACAGCTGCCGTCCCGGGCCGAGATGTTCAAAAAGCACGGCGGCATCCATTGTTCCATGCTGGCCGACATGCAGGAGCAGAGCATCCTGGTAAGTCAAGAGGACATTGGCCGCAGCAACAGCGTGGATAAGGTTATCGGCTGGGCTTTGTTGAACGGTAATGATTTTGGCCAAGCCGCTTTATTAACCACCGGCCGCATCTCAGCCGAAATGACACTCAAAGTCCTGCACGCCGGCATCCCCACCCTCATTTCCCAAACCACCCTTACCAGCAAAGCCCTGGAGATTGTTCGCCGGACCGGCCTGACCCTGATCAGCCACGTGCTCAAGCCGCGCCCGATCATGCTCAATTTTTAGTACCTTAAAACAAATTAGCTTGTTAAAAAACAAGTTAATTTGTTTTCTAAGGTACTTATCCAGCTTAGCTGGGTTAGTTAAAAAGATAATTTATTCGCTTGCAATCCTCCCGTAAAATACGGTAAAATACAAAAAAAGTGAGGTTAACCATGAAGAAATTCACATTTTCAGCCGTGGCAGTGGCTCTGCTGCTCCTGCCCTGCCTACGCGCCTTCGCCGATGTTACCCTGCTCGACACGGAAAAAAACAAACTGCAATTATATGGCTTTTTTAAGCTCGACGCCGTCTACCAGGATGCGGGCGTCAACGGCCTGACCTTTCCCCGTTACGCCACTACCGGCGACGGCAACGCGTATCTCGCCGTCACCCACAGCCGCTTCGGTTTCAAGTATTCCGGAACGCCGCTTGACAACGGCATGAATGTTTCAGCCGTCCTCGAATGGGATTTTTTCGATCCAACCAGCCCCAACCAGATGAAACTCCGCTTCCGCCAGGGTTATTTCACCCTGCAAAAAAACAGTCACGCCTTGTTGTTCGGCCAGGCCTGGGACTTGTTTTCCCCACTGGGACCAACCACGCTGATGACCAACGGCTACCTCTGGCAGACAGGCAACCTCGGGTTTCGCCACGCCCAGGTGCGCTATGCCTTTTCCGGTCCGCGCCTCGATTTTGCCGTATCACTCAATGATCCCGCCTCCAGCGGCGGCTGGAAAAACAAACTGCCGGTCCTGCAGTCACGACTGGGGCTCAAGCTGGGCGCGAGCAACAAGTTCCAGTTCGGCCTTTCGGGCATCTACGGCCGGGAAAATGCCGAAAACACCACTGTCGCCTTCAAAAACAAGGTCAATATCTCAGGCCTGGGCCTGTACTGGGACCTGGCCGTTTGCAAATACCTCTCCCTGAAAGGTGAATACACCCTGGGCGAAAACCTGGCTTACGTCTCCAGCCGCTCGGCCTGGTATATCGACACCCTGCTGGCGGAATTCACGGCCAAGAAAGTGTCGGCCTTCTGGTCGGAACTGCTGCTGGCCAGGAACAAGCTCAGCGGTTGGCTGGGCTACGCTTTCGAGGACCTGAACGATGAAGAACAACTGGCCGCCAAAGAGTTGAAAAAAACCAGTTGCCTGCTGGCCGGGATCCAATATGCCGCCGGCGGCGGCGTGAGTTTCGGACTGGAATTCGCCCATTTCCTGAGCCGGCACTTCCAGTCTGATAAAATCAAAACCAATCAACTCATTTTCAGCGCAGTTCTCAGTCTGTAAAATCATAAAATTCAGGAGGAAATACAATGGAAGAGCAAAGCCTGCAGAGCGTAATAGAACAAGCAATCAAGAATGAAGAAGAAGCCCGGGTTTTCTATCTTGGTCTGTATGACCTGGTGGAAGATCCCCTGGCCAAAGAAACTCTGAAATTCCTGGCCGGCGAGGAACTGGCCCACAAGGAATTCCTGCTGGCCTACTTGAAGGGTGATAGAAAGTTCACCGCCCTGAGCATGGACGAACCCATCGACTACCATATCACCCAGTACGCCGCCAAACCCGACCTGAAGAAAAACATGAACAGCAGTGAGATCTACCTGGTAGCCGCCCACCGTGAATGGAATTCATACAACTTCTATCAAGCCTTGGCGTCGCTGCAGCCTGCCGGAGAAGTCAAGGATATGCTGCTGAAAATGGCCAACCAGGAATTGAAGCACAAGGAAAAGGTCGAGTACCTGTATTCCAACACCGCTTTCCCGCAGACCGCCGGCGGTTGAGCTACCTCATTGCCAAAACCAAAAAAAACTTTCCGGCTGACCCACTGGGAGCCTTTCTGACGGCCAGCGCCAATACCCGTCTACTACTTCCCCATCCGTCCCGGTTCGGATCCGTTTTCGCTTCCAACGGGCAATTATTTATTACGGCCGGCAAACAGGTTTTGCAAAAGCAAATAAAGGGTGGGCGTCGCCAGCAGGGACAACAGGACCGAAATGCAGAGAGCGCCGATCACCGCGATGGCCAATGGCCTGAGCATGTCGGACCCGGAACCGATGCCGTAAGCCAGCGGCAGCATGCCCAGAGCGGCAGCCAGTGACGTCATCAGAACCGGCCGCAGGCGTCGCCGGCCTGAGCGGACCAAAGCTTCAATTAAGGGAAGGCCTTCGTCCTGGAGCTGCCTGACGTAATCAAGCATCAGGATGCCGTTCTTGGCGACAATGCCCACGCCGATGATCCCACCCAGGAAAGAGACCACATTCAGGGAAGTGCCGGTCAGCCACAGGGCCAGGATAGTCCCGAAAATGGCCATCACGGCCCCGAAGACAATGGCCACTGGTTCATAAAGAGAACCGAATTCCAGGATGAGCACGGTGAAAACAAGGAAAATGGCCATGAGCATGACGATCACCAGGTTGCGAAATGACTCCTGCTGTTGCTGAAAAAGGCCCCCGTATTCGATGGTACCCGGCGGAAGGGATTTGTCCTGGCGCAAAATCCGGCGGATCTCGGCCATGGCGCTGCCCATATCACGGCCTTCGAGACGCGCCGTAATGGCCACGTCTTGGCGCAGGTCATCGCGGCGCATTTCCAACTGCCCGGGTTCCTCCACAATGTCCACGACCTGGGACAGCTTGATGGGTTTACCGTCGACATTGCGCAGCAGCAGGTCGCCGAGGCTTTCCAGTCGCTGGGTACTGGACGGGGCCGCCTTGACCCGGATGTCGACCATCCGGTCACCTTCAAGCACGGAAGAGGCCGTTTCGCCCAGCATGGCCGTATTGACGACGGCGGCAATGTCTTCGGCGTTCAGACCGAAACGCTGGGCATCGATGCGGCGCACCCGCATGCTGATCGAAGGTCCCGTGTAGACCAGGCCGTCGAACGTGTCCACGATGCCCCTGACCTTGTTCAGTTGCGCCGCGATCTGCGGCGCTTTTTTCCGTAAAAAATCGCTGTTGTTGGAGAACAGTTTCACCTCGATCGGCTGCGGGGCATACATCAGGTCGCCGATGAGATCGCCCAGGATGCCCGGAAATTCCCAGATGATATCGGGGAGGGCGCCATTGAGCCTTCGTCGCAAGTCATCCAGCACCGCTTCTGTCTTGCGCTTGCGGTCAGGTTTCAGTTTCAGCAGGAAATCGCCATTGTTGGGTTCGGTGATGAATAACCCGAGCTGGGCTCCAGTGCGACGGGAATAACTTTCCAACTCGGGCAGGCCGCGGATGATGTCCTCCGCGTACTTCAGCTGGCGGTCCGTTTCGGCCAGGCTGGTCCCGGGTGGGGTTAGATAATCGATGATGAAGCCGCCTTCGTCCAGGGGCGGGAGGAATTCGCTTTTCAGTCTGGTGAAAATGAAGATCCCCAGAAGCAGGACGGCGCCGCAGACGGCGAGTGTCAGCCATTGATGACCGAGAGCCCTGCGGACAACCGTCTCATACAGCTGGATGACCCGCCGCAGAAAACCGCCGCCCTCTCCAGCGGAGTGAGAAGCTTTTTCATCTTCGTGGTAACGGATCAGCCATGCGGCCAGTGACGGGGTCAAGGTGATGGCCAGGACAAGTGACGTCAACAGGGAAACGACCATGGTCAGGGCCAGGGCGCGGAAAAAAACGCCGGTGATCCCCTCCAGAAAAGCCAGCGGGATGAAAACGACGACCGGGGTCAGCGTAGAACCGAGCAAAGGCCGGAAAATCTCGCTTATGGCTGTCTGGATGGCGTCCACGCGCCCCATGCCGGCCGTACGCTTGCTATGGATAGCCTCGACCACGACGATGGCGTCGTCAATGACCAGGCCGATGGCGGCGGCAATGCCTCCCAGCGTCATCAGGTTGAAACTCAGGCCGGCCAATTTCATAGCCAGAACGGTGATCAGGAGGGTGACGGGGATGATCAGCGTGGCTACCAGCGTCGTGCCCCAATTCTTGAGAAAGAAATAGAGAATGAAAACGGAAAGAAACAGGCCGAAGAGAATGGCTTCCCAAACACTAGCGACCGAGGCGCGCACCAAAAGCGACTGGTCGTAAAAAAATGCCAGTTTCATGTCTGGCGGCAGTTCCTGTTGCAGGGCCTTCAGTTCCGCCGCCAAGCGTTTGGCAATGGCCAGGGTGCTCCCTTCCGGCTGGCTGTAGATATTGAGCAAAACGGCTTCCTGCCCGTCGGCCGTGACCAGGTTGAAAACTGGCTCAGCGCCGCGCTCAACCGTTGCGAAATCGCGAACGCGCAGCGGATGCCCGTCGATGTTGGCCACCGGGAAGTTTTCAATGTCCCGGAGCGAGCTCACGCGGCCGTCTACCACCGCCAGATAAAGGCGGTGATTTTCCTCATGCAGCCCGGTGGAAGCGATGAGGTTGTTTTTCAACAACGCCTCCGTGACCTGCATCAAGCTGAGGTTGGCGGCCTGGAGGCGCTGCAGATCGACGACAATATGGTATTCGGGCGCGCGGCCGCCGATCAGGTCCACGCGCGCAATGTCGGGGATACGCAGGAAACGGAGTTTGAGGTTGTAACGGGCCACTTCCCAAAGCTCGGTGAGCGGGCGCGCTTTGCTGGTCAGGCTGATGCCGATGATGGGGAAGTTCGAGAAGGTTACGCGATAGACCTCAGTCTGGGCCGTGGTGGGGAGTGAGTTGCGGATCTGCGCCAGGCGTCCGATGACGTAGAGTTCGGACTGAACCATGTCAACTTTCCAGTTGAAAAAGACATTCACCTCCGCCGATCCGCGGCCCGTGGCCGAACGGACAGTGGACACGCCGGGGATGTCCTTCATCCCTTCCTCGATCGGGCGGGTGACGGTGGCCATCATCTCGTCGGCGGGCATGACGCCGTTGTCCACCAGGACAACCACCCTGGGAAAGTTCGTCTGCGGAAAAACAGCGGAAGAGACATTCAAAGCCGCATAAACGCCGGCCAGGCATAAGGCAGCGCATATAAACACGACCGGGAGCGCATGCCGGGTGGCAAAAGTTCCCAATACTGAATCCTTTTTCACGGCTTAATCTACGATATGAATTTTTACCTCGCCAGGGATGGCGTAGGCATCTTCGGAAACGATGACTTGGCCTTCTTTCAGGGCCGGGCCCGCGATCTCGACCAGGCCCGCTTCGCGCAAACCGATGCGGACGGCTTTGGGTACGGCCTTGCCGTCTTCGACCAGTACGATGGTTCCGGATTCTCCTCCCACCGCGTCCGCCACCACGGCGGCTTCCGGGACTGTCAGGCAGCCGGCATGCACTTCGCAAACGATGCGCACCTGCAAAAACTGGCCGGAGTAAAAACCGCCGGATTGGGGAAGCGCGATGCGCACCGGCAGGGTGTCGGTCCTGCCGTCGATCTGGCTGCCGATATAGGCCACGGCCCCCTGGCCGCCGCTTTCAACGCATTGCGCCGGTTGTCCCACTTTCAACAGGGCCGCTTCCCGCACCGGGACATCAACCGCGGCCACCAGCCGCTTGAGGTCGATGATCCTGGCCAGAACCGTATTGGCTTCAACGGTTTCGCCGGGGCTGGAGTTGATCTTGACCACCGTTCCGGCAAGCGGGGCTGCGACCTCGAGCAGAGCCAGGCCGGTGGACGCCGCCAAAAGTTCGCTGCGGGCCGCATTTAGTTGCTGTTCGGCATCCAGATAATTTTTTTTGGATGTTCCTTCCACCGCGAGCAATTTCTTCTGGCGCTCAAAATTTCCTTCAGCGAAAGCCAGGGATTTGCGGGCTTTTTCGCGGGCAATGTCGGCGACGCGGCCGTCAAGATGAAAGAGGACCGTTCCCTTGGTCACCCGCTGGCCTTCGCTGCAGTCGACGCGGGAGATGATCCCCGTCGCCGGCGAAGCCACGTCGGCTGCGGCCGGCTGGCGGCCGGGCTCGGCCGGCTCGGGCTGAACGGTCCCAAAGGCGGCTATATAGCGATGGAGCGTCGCCCGCGTGATCTTGCCCACATGGACGGCCATATCCGCTGCCAGGTCGCCGTTCTCTTCGCCCGCTCCTGATTTGAACAGCCATACTATCACGATCGCGGCCAGAGCGGCGGCGATCAGGACCGCCACAACCAAATGCTTCCTTGATTTACTCATTTTTTTACTCCTGCGCTTGACCGGTGGCTCTCATTGGCGACGCCAGGACCAGTCTTTCCAAGTCGAGCGGGACTTGCATGGCGGCCTCCAGATCTGCGATTGCCTGTTGCGCCTTGACCAGCGTGTCCAGCCTGGAGAGGCGGCTTGTCGCAAGTTCCAGCTGGACGCCGAGGAGTTCAAGCTTGGAAATTTCTCCAAGCTGGTATCGTTCCTTGGCGGTGGCTTCCAGTTTTTTCAGTTCGGCCAGCATGGCAGCGGCGATTCCGGCACGGTCAGCCGCAGACCTGCAGGCCGCGACCGCGGCTTCGACCTCTCCGATCACTCCGGCTTGCAACGCCTGGAAGCGGGCCGCCGCCTCGCTTCGCCTGGCTTCAGCCTCGGCGATCGGGCCGCGGTTGCGGTTGAAAAGCGACAGCAGCAGGTTCAGCCCCAGAGTCCATTTGACGTCGGTCTGGTCCAGCTGGTAACCGGGACCGATGTTAATATCGGGATATTGCTTGGCGATCTCGATCTGCAGAGCGGACTGGCTGGCCTGATAATCGGCCAGCCCGGCCATAATGTCGGCCCGGTTCAGCAGAGCGCGGCGGCGGATTTCCTTAGCGGGAATATCAACTCTGGGATCAAGAAAATCGTCAAAGCGAAAAACGACGCCGTCAAGAGTTTCCGGCGGCAAACCCAAGGCAGCGGCCAATTGCACCCGGGCCTTGGCGTTCTGTTCGGCAGCCTCCAGGGCACTCAGACGGCTGTGGTCAAGAGCGATTCTGGCTTGCGTAACCTCGTAGGTGGACGCTTCACCGACCGCCAGCTGGGCTGCGAGGATGCGCACGCTCTCTTCTTCAAGGGTCTGTTGGGCGCTCAAGAGAGATTCGCTTTCCCGGGCCGCGAAAAGATCGAGAAACACCCGACGCAGCCGGCCACGCACTTCCCAGGCGACGGTGAGGACATGCAAACGGGCCGCCTCCGCCAGGTGCCGGGCCTGGGCGATGCGATAGCCCCTTTTGCCAGCGGTCTCCACCGGGATTTCCAGGGCGGCTTCGGAGATCCAGGGCGTGACTTCGGCGACCGGAGTGGTGCGGTTGTAACCCAACGCCACGCTCGCTGTCGGATTGGGCATCTCGCCCGCGCTTTTCCGCCCGGCCTGAGCGACGCCCCACTGGGCCCGGGCCACATCCAGGTCCGGATGATAGAAGAAACCCGCCAGGGTCAGGGAATCGATATCCCAGGACGGGAGCGGCCAGACCGGGGCCCGGTCCATGGCCAGGAAATAATTTTTCAGTTCCAAACTGTCCAGAGTCCGCGCTTCGAAAACGGCCAGGGCTCCGGGAGCGGAGATCGGCCGGGGATGAAAACGGACGCAACTGCTCAGCAGCAGCATGGCCAGTGATAAACAGAATAGTTTTGACCCGGACGCTGCCTTCATGAGCGTTTCTACCGGCCCGGCCAGAATTTATTTTTTTGTGGCGCCATTTGCGATTTGCATCCGATTATAACACCGATCCAAGGATTTTCAAACGAAAAAGAGCACCGGCAGCGCTTGGGTTGATTTTTTCTCTGCCTTGAATTAGAATGGTGCGCAAGCAATAATTGCAACAAAAACCAAAGTCCCTTAGGAGGCGAAATGAAAAAATATTTTGACAAAGTATCTATTTTGACGCTGGCATTGATCGTATTCCTGTTCAGCCCGGGGCTGAACGCCGGCCAGAAACTGACGGGATACCATCTTTTAAAAAAAACCGTACTGGGCGGCGAAGGATTCTGGGACTACCTGGCCCTGGACACAGAAACGCGGATCATGTACATCACCCACGGCACGGAAGTAGTGCTCTTCCAAATCGATTCTAGCCAGAAATTGACGCCCATCTCCGGATTACAAGGGGTGCACGGAGTTGCTTTTGCTCCCAAACTTGGCCGCGGTTACATCAGCAACGGCCGGGCCAACGTTTTGACCGTTTTTGACCTCAAAACCAGGGAAAAATCTTCCGAAATCAAGACCGGGGCCAACCCCGATGCCATCCTTTACGACGATTTCAGCGGCCGCGTGTTTTCCTTCAACGGCCGGAGCGCCGACGCGACGGCGGTAAATGTGGCGGACAACAGCGCGGCCGGCACAATCCCGCTGGGTGGAAAACCAGAATTTGCCCAAAGCGATGGCAGCGGTACCATCTTCGTTAACATCGAGGATACAAGCGAGATCGCGGCCTTCGATAGCAAGAGCCTTCAGGTCCTACGCCGCTGGAAGCTGGCCCCCGGCCAGGAGCCGAGCGGCCTGGCCCTGGACAAAAAAAACCGGCGCCTGTTTTCCGTTTGTTCCAACAATATGCTGGTGGTCTCCAACGCCGATACCGGCGCCATCGTCGCCACAGCGCCCATAGGCTCCGGCTGCGACGGCGTCCGTTTCGACCCGGCCACCGGGCTCATTTTCAGTTCCAACGGTGAGGGGACCATGACCGTCATCCTCCAGGAGACGCCCGATAAATATGCCGTCCTGGAAACCGTTGCCACTGCCCGCGGCGCGCGCACCCTGGAGCTCGATCCCAAGACCCATCATGTGTATTTGGTAACAGCTGAATTCGGGCCGGCTCCGGCAGCCACGGCTGAAAATCCCCGACCACGCCCGCAGGTGTTACCCGGAACTTTCCAGATCCTTGAATTCGGGAGATGAGCCAAACCGGGATATGTGTCGTCAAAGTCGGCGCCCATTAAATTGTTATGGTTGGCTGGTCGAAACAGGCAGCACCACACCCTGACCCGAAGCGTATTTATTTTGCTTGCCTAAATCTTTGATTCTTATTTTCCCCTAGATCCAATCCTCTTTTTTACCTCAGGGGAATTTTTTTACCAGGGCTTCCATTTTCATGATCAACACTCCTCGCTCAGTTTGAGCTTTGGATTTTGGCGGCTGAGAATTTCAAAACGCAGGCGGCCCAGGCAAAAACGTTCGACCAGGTCCATCACGTCCCTTGCCGCCACTTCCACGTCCGCCGCCGTCACCGGCGGCAATCCGTCGATGTTGATCTCGATCGCGGTCGTCTCGGGCAGGGTCAGGGTATGGTTGGCCTGGCGCCAGATCCAGCGCCGGGTAAGGACCGTGTCGCCCTCGGTAAAAATGAATTCCCCGGGGAACGGGTGCTCGACCGCTTCCGAGCCGAAAGGGACGAATTTTTCGGCGCCCAAAGCCGGGCGCAGGGCGATGTCCTGCGTCAGCACGTCGATGGCATGGCCGCCCACGGGCAGCAGGTGGCGCAGGGAGACGATGTTGCCGATGTCGACCAGGACGTTTATGGAAGGCAGTTCCTGGCCGCGCAGGACCCGGCGCAGCAGCGCCTCGATCGACGGCCGGAAATCGCCGGGCTTGTAGCCGAGCTGACGGAACGCTTCCCGCCACGAGGCCAGGCGCGGCTCCGCGGTCAGCGTTTCGGCTTTCAACCGCCCCCGCGCCGAAGCTTCCTCGCCGCGCATCATCTTGACTAGTTCCGCCGGCGATGCGCCGTTCCTGACATCATGGGCTACGACTACGCCACGACAGTAGCCGGGGAAGCGGGCGAACACTTCGTCCGCGATGCTATACGTCAATTCCTTCATTACCGCCTCCTTGGCGAATTCACTCATTGGCAATTCCAATCCCTTGCCCAGGTGACATTTGCAGTTTTCCAGCCGCTGATTTTTACGGATTCGCTTGGCGTGGGCAAATGAGTTTCAGGGGAGCGGCCGGATTTTAACGGACGAATGCCTTGCGGCCTGCATACACGGCCTTGCTACCCAGTTCTTCTTCGATACGCAGCAGCTGGTTGTATTTTTCCACCCGCTCGCCGCGGCAAGGGGCGCCGGTTTTCAGATGGCCGGTGGCCATGGCCACGGTAAGATCGGCGATAAAACTGTCGACCGTTTCGCCGCTGCGGTGCGAAACCATCACTCCCCAGCCGGCCTTGCGGGCCATTTCCATGGCCGCGATCGTTTCGCTCAAGGTGCCGATCTGGTTCAGCTTGATCAGCATGCCGTTGGCCGCCTTTTCCTCGATGCCGCGTTGGATGCGCTTGACGTTGGTGACGAAAAGATCATCTCCGACCAGCTCGACCCGGTCGCCGATCTCGCGGTTCAGCAGTTTCCAGCCCTCCCAGTCATCTTCGGCCAGGCCGTCTTCCAGGACCACCAGCGGATATTTTTTCGCCCACTCGGCCCACATGGCGACCATTTGCTCAGAAGTGATTTTGCGCTTCTCAGTGCGCAGGTGGTAGAACCCATCCTCGTAGAAGCCGCTGGAAGCAGGATCGAGGGCAATGGCGATGTGTTCGCCGGGCTTGTAACCGGCAACAGCGATGGCCTGCAGGATCAGTTCGACCGCCTCGGCATTGGACTTCAGCGCCGGGGCGAAGCCGCCCTCGTCGCCCACTCCAGTTGAATATCCCGCATCTTTCAGCACGCTTTTCAGAGCGTGATAGGTCTCCGCGCCCCAGCGCAGGGCTTCGCGGAAACTGGGCGCACCGACCGGGGCGATCATGAATTCCTGCAGGTCGGTCCCCTGCCAGTTGGCGTGCACGCCGCCGTTCAGGATATTGAACATGGGCACCGGCAGCAGGTTGACCTTTTCACCGCCCAAGTAGCGGTACAGGGGCAGGCCGGCACTGGCGGCCGCGGCCCGGGCCACGGCCAGGCTCACGGCCAGGATGGCGTTGGCGCCCAGCCTGCTCTTGTTCTCGGTGCCGTCCAAAGCGATCATAACCTGGTCCACACCATTCTGGTCCAAAGCATCCTTGCCCTTGAGCGCAGCGGCAATCTCGACGTTTACATGTCCCACCGCCTTCAAGACACCCTTACCGTTGTAGCGCTTCTTGTCTTCGTCGCGCAGTTCACATGCCTCATAAGCACCAGTGGAAGCCCCTGACGGCGTGGCGGCGCGACCGAACGACCCGTCGACCAACACAACCTCGGCCTCCACGGTCGGGTTGCCGCGCGAATCAAGTATTTCTCTGCCAAAAAGCTGTTTGATAGCCTTGTCCATATTATTTCTCCATTATTTTAAGAAAAATTTTCCCTGTTATTATACCAGATATTTTGCAGTCATGGGAATAGCAGGAATAGAAAGATAAAAAAAAGGCAACCATTTATTGTCAAAGTTTATTGTTGAAATTGTCGTCAATATTGACATTGCAAATATTGGTCCTTAAAATGCTGGCATGAGGATAGCATCATCACGGGGATAGTATCACTTGATGCCTCGTAAGGCCTCGGCATAGTGATACTACTGAATATCTTTGCGCAGAGGAGGAAAAACATGAGCAAGCATTGGAATCTCGCAATTATCGCAGTTGTGTCCATCATCACGGCCCCCGCCTTCGCCCAGAAGTCGAATGCGCAAATCATGAAGGACTTCGGTACGCAATTGCTCGCCGGGGCGCCGTCCGAAATACAGTCGGGCACATCCATCGAGAAAGCGAAGTACGCCTTCACCAGCTACTGCGACGCGCTTGCGAAGAACAAGGTGCCGGTGAATAGCAACCTGTGGACACGACTCCAGAACTGGGCCGGAAACGGAGACGCGACCCGTTGGACCTGCGGCGATCACGCCGAAAACATCGAAGCACTCTTACGGGGTATGGGCATCAAAGAGCAGATGCCGTTGATCTCCGCTGATGCTAACTCTTCTTTGCCTACGCCAAACGCGGACCACGGCGCCGTAGCCATCAGTTACGGCGGCACGCTCTATTTCTTTGACGCTTGGCAGCTCGCAGTAACTGGCAATGGCACGTACGCCGGCGCCTCAACCAGCAAGTGGAACGGGATGGAAGCGGCGGTCTGGGAAGCGGAGATGAAGAAACAGGGCTACGTTCGCTTCACCTCCGACTCGACGCACTTCAAACCAAAGCTCCGCGACGCGGCCAGAATCTTCACCGCGGTACCCTTGAACCTAAGCGCGCTGCCGAAAGCACAGCTTGAGAGCACCATCGCGAACCTGATCGCCCAACACCGGGAGTTACAGGGGCAACTCATGGCCCTATCCCCCATGCAGGAAGTCGAGGCTAACGCCATTCGTGCTGAACAGAAGGCCCTTTACAAGGACGTCATGCGACTCAAGGCGGAATTCGCCAAGCGCAAATAGACGTACCAAGTAAAGCACCAAAAAAACATTTTTGTCTAATGTAATGGAAAATTTAGAAATAAAAAGACAAAAAAGAAACGGGGCCGGCTCTTGCAGGCACAGCCCCGGATACTTCAGGAAAAAAGAAGTGACTTAAGCTGCTTTCTTGCTCTTGCGGATATAGACCGACCAATACAGGGTGGCCACGAAAAAGCCGCCGCCGATGATGTTGCCCAGGGTGACCGGCACCAAGTTCTTGACCAGGAAGCCGTACCAGCCGACGTTGGCCAGCGTTTCGGGAGACAAGCCGGCCGCGGTTGCTGCGGCTACGACTTCGTTCACGCCTTTGAGCAGCATGCCGATCGGGATGAAATACATGTTGGCGACGCTATGTTCGAAACCGGAGGCCACAAAAGCCATGATCGGGAAGAAAATGGCCCAGACCTTGCCGATGGTGTTGCGCGATGTCAGCGCCATCCACACGGCCAAACAGACCAGCCAATTGCAGAGGATGCCGCGGAAGAAGGCCGGCCAGAAAGCCAGGCTCGCTTTGGCGGCGGCGGTTTTCAAGGCGGCGACGCCGACGGCCACATTGGGGCCTTCCAGAAGGCCGCTGCCGAACATGATGTAGGCCAGCAGGACCGAACCGATCAGGTTGGCCACGTAAACGATCGACCAGTTGTAGAGCAGGCCGCTGAATTTGGACTTGCCGTCCAGGACCGACATGGTTATCAGGGTGTTGCCGGTGAACAGCTCCGCCCCGGCGATGACGACCAGCATCAGGCCGACGGAAAACACCGCCCCCTTGATGAAAGCGGCCAAGCCGACGCCGACGAATTTTGCGGCGTCATGGCCGATCATGTTGGCTAGTTCGCCGCCGAAGCCGATGAAGGCACCGGCCAGGATGCCCAGCACCAGCAGCTTGAAAGGATCGTTCGTGGTTTTCTTGACACAGATGGTTTCATTCAGGTCCGCGGCCACCATGGCCGGGTTTTTGCAATCGTACTCCATTGTTCCTCCTCTTTTATGGTTTGATTTTTTCTATTTTACAGGCAGCTACTTTGTATTCGGGAATCTTGGCGATGGGATCAAAGGCGTCGTTGGTCAGCATGTTGGCCGCGGCTTCGGCGAAATGGAAAGGGATGAACACCGAACCCAGGTCGACGCGCTGGCTTTCTTTGACTGGAATCTTGATCTCGCCGCGCCGTGATGCTACGCGCACCTTCTCGCCGTCAACGATGGCCATTTTTTTCATGTCCAGGGGGTGCATTTCCATGTACGGGCCGGCGACGTACTGCGGCAGGGCCACGGTGCGCCGGCTCATGGAACCGGTGTGGAAGTGGTAGAGCAGTCGCCCGGTAGACAGCAGGAAGGGATATTTTTCATCGGGCCACTCGGCCGGCGGGATGTAATCGATGGCGAAGAATTTTCCCAGGCCGCGGGTGAACTTGTCACGGTGCAGGAAGCGGGTGCCGGGATGTTCGGGATTGGGACAGGGCCATTGCAGTTTTTCACCGTTGAGCAGGCGCTGATGGGTGATGCCGGCGTACTGCGGCACCAGGCGGTTGACTTCGTTGACGATGTCTTCCAGGCTCTGATAATCCATGGCGTAGCCCATGCGCGTGCTCACGTCGCGGATCACTTCCCAGTCGACGCGCGCCTCGCCCGGAGCTTCAACGGCTTTTTCAACCCACAGCACCCGGCGCTCGGTGTTGGTGAAGGTGCCCTGCTTTTCGGCAAACGATGCCACCGGGAGCACCACATCGGCTAACTGGGCGGTCTCGGTCAGAAAGATGTCCTGGACGACCAGGAACTCCAGTTTTTCCAGGGCTTGCTTGACATGGCCGATGTTGGGATCCGACACCATGGGATTCTCGCCCATGATGTACAGCCCCTTGATCTTGCCTTCGGCGGCCTGGTGCATGATCTCCACTACGGTCAGACCGACCTTGTCGTCGAGCTTGACCCCCCAGGCTTTTTCAAATTTTTCCTTGCTGGCGATGTCGGTCACGGCCTGGTAGCCGGGATAAACGTTGGGCAGGGCGCCCATGTCGCAGGCCCCCTGTACGTTGTTCTGTCCCCTGAGGGGATTGACCCCGACCGACTCGCGGCCCAGGTTGCCGGTGACCATGGCCAGGTTGGCCATGGACATGACGTTGTCGGTGCCGGTAATGTGCTGGGTGATGCCCATGGAATAGACAATGGAACCGCTCTTGGCCTTGGCGTACAAGCGTGCTGCCGCCTGCAGCTGCTTGGCGGGAATGCCGCTGATTTTTTCCACTTTTTCCGGGGTGAAGGCGGACACGATTTTTTTCAGGGCCTCGAAGTCCTCGGTGCGGGTCTTGATGAATTCTTCATTGAGCAGTCCTTCACTGATGATCACCTGCATCATGCCGTTGGCCCAGGCCACGTCGCTGCCATTTTTCTGGCGCAGCCACAGGCCGCCGTATTTTTCCGTGTATTTGACCAGTTCAATTTTACGCGGATCGATCACGATCAGCTTGGCGCCGTGAAAGAGGACGGCGCGCTTGATGCGGTTGGCAATCACCGGGTGCGTCTCGGTGGTGTTGGAGCCGGTGACCAGGATGACCTCGGCGTGCTCAAGCTCTTCAATGGAATTGGTCATGGCGCCGGAACCGAACGAACGGGCCAACCCGGCCACGGTCGAGGCATGGCACAAGCGGGCGCAGTGGTCGACGTTGTTGGAAGCAAACGCCGTGCGCACGAATTTCTGGAAAACGAAATTCTCCTCGTTGGTGCACTTGGCCGATGACAATCCGGCCAGGGCGGCGGGGCCATGTTCCTTCTTGATGGCACTAAGCTTATTAGCCACGGTGTCCAGTGCTTCGTCCCAGGTGCATTCGACCAGTTTGCCGTCTTTGCGCACCAGGGGCTTGGTCAGCCGGTCCGGACGCTGAACGAAATCGAGACCGAAACGCCCCTTGACGCAGGTGGCGCCGAAATTGGGCACGCTGTCCGCCCCCTTGACCTTGACGATTTGGTTATTTATGATCCAGAGTTCGAGCTGGCAGCCGACACCGCAATAAGGACAGGTGGTGACCACCTTTTTCTGCACGTCCTTTTTCTTCAGTTTCAGGCCGTAGACCGGTTTTTCAATCAAAGCGCCTACCGGGCAGGCCTGGACGCATTCGCCGCAGCCGTCGCATTCGGATCCCGACCACTGGCCAGTTCCGGCCACGACGTGGCTGTGAATGCCGCGCTGGGCCATGCTCAGGACGCCTTTGCCCTGGATTTCAAAACAGGCCTTGACGCAGCGTTCACACTTGATGCACTTGGAAGAATCGTACCACAGGACCGGAGCCGAACTGTCCGGGGCCTGGGGGATATCCTTCCAGACCGGGGCGAAGGTGCGCTTGGGCGTGTCCAGGCCGTAGCGGAAGGCCAGGTCCTGGATCTGGCAGTCGCCGTCGCGCTCGCAGGTGATGCAGTCGTCGTTGTGCTCGGAGAGCAGCACGTCAGCCAGCATCTTCCTGGTATCTTCCAGCTGCTGGTCGAAAGCCGTGACCTTCATTCCCGCTTCGACTCCGACCAGGCAAGCCGGGACCATGCCGGGCCGGCCTTCGATCTTGACCATGCACAGACGGCAATCGCCGGTGGGGGTTATCTTTTCGTAAAAACACAGGCCGGGAATATCGAAACCGTTATCGCGGGCCACTTTCAGCAAGTTGGCGCCCTTCTCAGCCTTGATTTCCTTTCCGTCAATGTTCAATGTGATTGTTTCATTCATTAGTTTCACCTTTTGCTTTATTTAAGATTGGCGGTAAATTCTTCACGGAAATTGGCCAAGGCACTCTTGATCGGCATGATCAGCGACTGGCCCAGTGGGCAGAGCGACGATTGGACCAGCACTTCAGCCAGATTGAGCAGTGTTTCCAGGTCGCCGACCTTGCCGGCTCCGCGGCGGATACGGTAGACGATATTCAGAATCTGTTGGGTGCCGATACGGCAAGGCGCGCATTGGCCGCACGATTCATGGGCGAAGAATTTCACTATCGAAAACAGCATGTCGACCATGGAAGTTTCTTCGTTCATCACCAGAACGGCGCCCGAACCAAGCACCGCCTTGTTTTCCTTGAGATTTTCAAAATCCATTTTCACATCGAGCAATTTGTCCGAAAGAAAGACGCCGGCCGCGCCGCCGAGCAGGGCGGCCTTGAATTTTTTACCGCCTTTCATGCCGCCGCCGAAGGAAAAAATAATTTCGCGCAATGGTGTACCCATCTCCACTTCGATCAACCCCGGGTATTCCACATGACCGAGAATGGTAAAGACCTTAGTGCCCGGGCACTTGTCGGTGCCGATTTTACGGAACCAATCGGCGCCGCGGCTGATGATGGCCGGGATATTGGCCAGAGTTTCGACGTTATTCACCGCCGTCGGCTTCTGCCACAACCCGTGGCTGACCGGGTAGGGCGGCTTGACGCGCGGGTTGCCGCGCTTGCCTTCAATCGATTCGATCAACGCCGTCTCTTCACCGCAAATATAAGCACCGGCGCCTTTTTTTATTTCCAAATCAAAAGAAAAACCGGTTTCCAGGATGTTTTGGCCCAGCAGGTTGAATTCCCGGGCCTGGTCGATGGCCTTTTGCACGCGCTCGATGGAGAGCCCGTATTCGCCGCGGATGTAGATATAGCCGCGACCGGCCCCGATGGCGTAAGCGGCGATGGTCATGGCCTCAATCAGCTTGTGGGGATCGCCTTCGAGAATCAGCCGGTCCTTGAAGGTGCCGGGCTCGCCTTCGTCGGCGTTGCAAATGATGTATTTCTCAGCCCCGGCTGCCTGGCGCGTGAATTCCCACTTCATGCCGGTGGGGAATCCGGCTCCGCCGCGGCCGCGCAGTCCTGATTTCTTGATTTCTTCAATCACTGCCTCAGGGGATGTTTTTTCATTGAATATTTTTTCCAAAGCCGCGTAACCACCGCTGGCCAGAACCTCGTTAATGTTTTCCGGGTCCATGATCCAGGCCTTGTCCAGGACCACGCGCCGCTGCTCGCGGGTCAGCCCGACACCGGCGCCGGCTGTGCTAACGGCCATGGTAGCCACCGGGGCGTGGGCCAGGTCGGCGACGATCCGTCCTTTGAGCAAATGCTCTTCGATAATGCGGGCGATGTCGTTTTCTTTTACTTGAAAATAGTAGATGCGGTCTGGATAAACGGCCAGGATGACGCCTTTGCCGACAATGCCGACGCTGCCGCTTTCCAGAACTTTTATTTCATCCTGCAATTTCCTTTCCCGCAGTTCGCTTTCGAGCCGGCGCTTGATTTCGAAGACCCCGGCCTGGACTGTTCCCTCATCGACCGGCAGCAGGATATGCGTGCGGTAAATGCTCATTTTCCCCTCCGCAACCCCGCGATGACTTCAGCGATGAGTTCGGGGGTAAGGTTGCCGTAGACCCGGTCGTTGACCATCATGGCCGGAGCCACGCCGCACACGCCCAGGCAGGACGACATCTCCAGGGTGAAGCGTTTGTCGGCCGTGGTCACACCGAAACCGATCCCCAGCAACCGCATCAGTTCCCGGGCAATGGTCGTCGAACCCAGCAAATGGCAGGGCGGGGACTGGCAGACACGGATGAGGTATCTGCCTCGCGGCTTCAGGCTGTACATGGTGTAGAACGTAGCCACGCCATACACGAAACTGTAGGCTAGGCCCAAAAAATCGGCCACGGCGCGCAGATCGTCGTCGGTCAGGTAATGCTCCTCACTGGCATTCTGGATATCGTGCAGGATACCCAGCAGGTTGTCGGCCTGAGGTTCATATTGCTTCAGTATTTTTTCGCGGTTCATGAGCTCCTCACAGCATGGCTTCCATGGAAACCAATTCGGCTTCGATTTTTTCCTTGGGTAATTGTTCGTTGCGGTCGCAATGCAGGCAGCGCCGTGCTTCTTCCACTGCCTCATCCAGGGTCAGGCCGCGGCTGACTTCCAGGCTCAATTGGGCGATGCGCTTTTCGGCATCTTCCAAATGCGGTTCCTTGCGAGCTATGGTTTTCAGGTAGGCCTCCTCATTATAATGAACCTCCACCAACTGGCGCGGCTGGTCGTAGAGCCGGCCTTCACGACCAAAATAACGGTCGATGCTCACAGCCGCCATTCGGCCCTGGGCCACGCTTTCGATCACGGTGGAGGGGTTGACGGCGTCGCCGCCGGCGAACACTCCCGGGGCGCTGGCGGCCATGGTGTGCGGATCCACGGCGATATGGCCGCGCCTGTCCAGGTTCAGCGTGCCGCCGGTCAATCCCAGGCTGAGTTTCTGGCCCAGGCAATAGATAATGAAACTGGCGCGGATGGTATACTCGCTGCCATCGACCGGCACCGGGCGCCGGCGGCCCGAATCGTCAAAATCAGCCAATTCGGTCTTGATGCAATGGATGCCGGTGATCTTGCCGGCGCGGCCGATGATTTTGAGCGGATTGACAAGGAAATCCATTTCCACGCCCTCCTCCTCGGCCCCGACCAGTTCTTCCAGCTGGGCCGGCATTTCGGTGCGGGTGCGCCGGTAAACCAGGCGGACGTTACCAGCCCCCAACCGGCGGGCCAGGCGGGCAGCGTCCATGGCGGTCGAACCGCCGCCGACCACCACCACGTCGTTGCCGATGTTTATTTTGCGGCCCAGGTTGACCTCGCGCAGGAAATCGATACCCGACATCACTCCTTGCAGGTCATTCCCGGATATATTCAGCTTCTGGGCTTGGTGGGCGCCGCTGCCGATGAAAACGGCTCTATAGCCTTTTTTCTGCAGTTCTTCAATCGAAGCCACAGGTGTTTTTAGCTTGATTTGCACACCGGCCTTTTCGATGACCGCGATCTCTGCCTGCAGCTTGTCCTTGGGCAGGCGGAAATCGGGGATGCCGACCTTCATCATACCGCCGGCCACTTTCAGGGCTTCGAAAACCACCGGCTTGTAGCCCAGGCGTGTCAGGTAGAAAGCGCAAGACAGCCCGGCCGGCCCAGCGCCGACCACGGCCACTTTTTCTTTGTGGACCTGGAGCGGCGGCGCGAATCCCAGACCCTCGTCGATAGCCCAATCGGCGAATAAGCGTTTGACTTCGCGGATGGCCACGGCCTGGTCATACTTGCCGCGCGAACACTTGCCTTCGCAGAAAGCCGGGCAGACCCGGCCGCAGACGATGGGGAAGGGGTTGTTCTGCATGTGCTGGAAATAGGCCTCGCGCAGGCGGCCGTCGCCCATGTGCGAGACGTAGGCGGCGGCGTCGACCCCGGCCGGGCAGGCATTGACACAGGGCGCCGGAAACAGGGCCGCGCAGACTCCGGCCGAACATTTTTTATCCTGAATGTGTTCCAGGTATTCATGCTTGAAATATTTGATGGTTGAGATGACCGGGTTGGGAGCCGCCTGGCCCAGGCCGCAGAGCGATGTGGCCCGCACAGTGTAGGCAAGGCTTTCGAGCTTTTCCAGGTCGGCCATGGTGCCGCTGCCGTTGGTTATTTTTTCCAGCAGATCGTACATCTGTTTCAAACCGACCCGGCAGGGAACACACTGGCCGCACGATTCCTCGAGCGAAAACTCGAGGAAATACTTGGCCATGTTGACCATGCAGCTGTCCTCGTCCAGGACGATCAGGCCGCCGGAACCCATGATCGAGCCCAGTGCTTTTAGCGACTCGTAGTCAAGGGGGCTGTTCAGGTACTTGGCCGGGATGCAGCCGCCCGAGGGGCCGCCGGTCTGGGCAGCTTTAAAGGCCTTGCCGCCGGGGATGCCGCCGCCGATGTCGAACACCAGCTCGCCAAGGGTGATGCCCATGGGTACTTCCACCAGGCCGGTGTTGGTCACTTTGCCCGACAGGGCGAAGACCTTGGTGCCTTTGCTTTTTTCGGTGCCGATGGCGCTGAACCACTCCCAGCCGTTGAGCAGGATGTGGCGGATGGTGGCCAGGGTCTCAACGTTGTTAATCACCGAGGGTTTGCCCCACAGGCCCTTGACCGCCGGGAAAGGCGGCTTGGGCCGGGGCTGGCCGCGCAGGCCTTCGACCGACGCCATGAGTGCCGTCTCCTCGCCGCAGACAAAGGCGCCGGCCCCCATGCGCAGCTCAACGTCGAAGTTGAAGGAGGTCTCGAAAATATTCTTCCCCAGCAGCCCCATTTCGCGGGCCTGGGCGATAGCCGTGTTCAAACGTTCGATGGCCAAAGGATATTCGGCGCGGACGTAGATGTAGCCTTTGTCGGCGCCGATGGCGTAGCCAGCCAGGGCCATGCCTTCCAGCACCGCATGCGGGTCGCCCTCGAGCACAGCCCGGTCCATGAAAGCCCCGGGATCGCCTTCGTCGGCGTTGCAGATCACGTATTTCTGATCGCTTTTACTTTCATAAGTCAGTTTCCATTTCAGCCCGGTGGGAAAACCGGCGCCGCCGCGGCCGCGCAATCCCGACTTGCTGAGCACATCGATCACGGCTTCGGGTTTCATAGTTGTCAGCGCGGTTCCCAGTGCTTCATAGCCGCGTTGGGCGATGTATTCGCCGATGTTTTCCGGATCAATTTTGCCGCAGTTGGATAGAACAATTTTCAATTGTTTTTCGAAAAACGGCACTTGCTTTTTCTGTTCGACGATCTTGCGAGCTTCGGGCACCTGCCAGAGAAACTTCTGCACCGGCCGGCCTTTGAGAAAATGTTCCTGGACGATCTCTTCGGCGTTCTCCTCTTTCAGCCTGATGTAAAAAGACCCTTCGGGGTAGACGACCATGACCGGCCCCAGTTCACAGGGACCCATGCAGCCGGTCTCCACCAAATTGATCTCCTCACCCAGGCCGTTCTTCTCGACCTCTTCCAGCAATTTCTTCTTGAATTCGTGGCTGTGGGAGGAGATGCAGGCGCCGCCTCCGCATATCAGCACGTCCAGCCGTTTGTTCATGACACCCTCGCCTTATTCCTTGACTTCGATAATAGATTCGGATACCGGGTTGCCGTTGACCAGGTGCTCGGCCACAATCTTGCGGGCGATCTCGCCGTTGACGTTGCCGTAAACCACTGACGGCTTGCCTTCTTCGACAACGGTGACGATCGGCTCGTGCGAACTCAGGCCGCGTTCGCCGGCCTGGGTGACGATGACATCGCGCAGGTTGCGCTTCTCGATCTCGTCCAGAAAAACCTTCAGCGTCTCGCGGGCACCGGCGGCGATGCCGCTGGTACCCATGCCGACCACCACCTTAAGCCGGGTTTTCCCGGCCCGCAGTAGCATGTCCTTTTCTGTTTTTTCCCTTATTTTCTTTAAATCCTCGAGTTTCATTTTTCCTCCTTGTTTATAGCTTCCGGATCGGTTCCGGCTTGGGCTTTCAGGTCACGCAGGATCTGGATGGCCTTCTGGGGATTGAGCCGGCCGTGGACTTCTTCATCGAGCATCAGCACGGGCGCCAGGCCGCAAGCGCCGAAACAGCGGGCTGTGGACAGGGTAAAAAAACGGTCGGCCGTAGTGCCGCCTACCTTGACCCCCAGTTCCTTTTCCAGGACCTTCATAATGTCCGACCCTCCCTTGACGTGGCAGGCCGTGCCCAGGCACAGGTTGACGATGTGGTCGCCGATAGGATCAAGGCGGAAAAAGTTGTAAAAAGTGACCACGCCGAACACCTTGGCCAAAGGGACATCAAGCTCGCGGGAGACGAAGTGCTGGACTTCCAACGGCAGATAACCGAAAATTTTCTGGGCCCGGTGCAATATCTGGATCAGTGGCCCGGGAACATTACGGTTGGCCTCGATGAATTGTTTCAGTTCCCGGTAATGTTCATTATCCGGGATATGGACCGCTTGAGCTTCCATGCCAGCCTCCTTCTATGGGTGAAACGCCATGCTAATCGCTAACGAAAAACAGCAAACACGTTATTTCGGGTTGGTGATAAGGGCGTACAATCTGCCCGCCATGTTAAAGGAATCATCATGGGCGGAAAGCACGAAAATCCCCTCCTGCTTAGCCCGATCCAATACAGCGGCTTCCGGTTCAATGCCGCTGCTGAGGACGATTCCAGCCAGTTTTTTCAACTGGGCCACGGCCACGACATTCAGATGCCTTTGCACGGTGATCCACAGGCAGCCTTCCTCGGCATTGGCAATGACGTCGGAAAGCAAATCAGACACATAACCGCTCAAGACTTCCTGATCGGTGCCGGCAGTCAAAATTTTCAGCCCCAGCTTTTCGGCAACCTCTTTGACCAGCATCTTCATACTCCTGAAGCCCGGGGATTCAAGACGGATATTACCGCCTTTTCAGGCTTCTAAAATCGTACATCGCAGAATTTTCTTCAGGTTCTTAATTAAAACTCATGTTATTAAAAATCAGTCGAAATGTCAATAAATAATTTACAATTAAATTTTTTTTGCGATTAAAATTTAGAGGAAAATCAGTTTGCGCTTTTTCGCTTTCAATGCTAAAATTAAGATCTCTAAAAAATCTGGAGGTAGCCAATGACCGATTTTTACAAGTGTTCGATCTGTGGGAAAATCGTCAAGGTGATTGCCGAGGGCAAAGGGCAACTGGTCTGCTGCGGCCAGCCGATGACTCTTCTTTCCAACTTCAAATCCGTCCAGGAAGTCCTGGATTTCGCCATCGAAAAAGAAGAGGAAGCCCAGCAGTTTTATATGGAATGGTCCAAGAAACTGGAAAACCAGAACCTGCGCGAGCAGTTCGTCATTTTCGCCGGCGAGGAGAACAAGCATAAGGAGAAGCTGCAGCGGGTAAAGAGCGGCAGTACTTTCAAACCCTCGGCCAAGCAGGTGACCGATTTGAAAATCGTCGACTATTTGGTCGATATCGTAGCTACTCCGGAAATGGATTACCAGGAAGCCCTGATCGTGGCCATGCGCCGGGAAAAGGCTTCATTCAAGTTTTACAACGACCTGGCGGCCATCAGCGAAGACGAATCCCTGCGGCAAACTTTTCTGGCCCTGGCCCAGGAGGAAGCCAAGCACAAGCTGCGCCTGGAAACCGAGTACGAAAAAGAAATCTATACTGAAAACTGAAATGACAGACCGCGCCATAAGCACAGTTCCTTTTCATAGCACAAGGTCCCAATCATGATCAAAGTTCGCGATATCGTCGCCATCCTGGACGCCGAAGTGCTGTCCGGGGAAAGCAAACTGGACGAAGAGGTGAAATCGGTGGGCGCCAGCGACATGATCAGCGACATCCTGGCCCTGACCAAGCCCGGGATGATGGTCCTGACCGGTTACACTTATCCGCAGGTCATCCGCACCGCCCTGGTCACCGACCTGCTGGGACTGATCGTGGTGCGCGGCAAGAACATCGCCCCGGAGACCATCGCCTACGCCCGCGCCAACAATTTCCTGCTGCTCAGGACCAGGAACTACCTGTACTCTTCCTGCGGTAAAATCTACGCCTGCGGCCTGCGGGGCAGCGATGACGGAAAATATTAAACTCGCCAAGTACGCGGCTATCTTCGAGGACATCAAGGCCGGTGATATCATGAGTTCCCACGTGGTTGAAATTTCAGGCGAAAAAAAAATCGCCCACGCCAAGGAACTGATGAAAATCAAGAAAATTTCGGGCATCCCAGTGGTCGATGACAAAAAACAATTGATCGGCATCATCAGCATCGAAGATATCATCCACGCCCTGGAGTTCAATATCATCAACGATCCGATCCGCAAAATCATGTCCACCAACGTTATCACCATCCACAAGGACGACTCTCTGGCCGCGGTCGTTGATAAATTCGAAAACTACAAGTACGGCCGCTTCCCGGTGGTCGACGACGAAAAGCGCGTCTGCGGCATCATCAGCAAGGAAGACATCATGCACGGCATCCTGGAAAAATTCAACCTCATCTACCTCCACGACCAGAAGCGGGCATCCACCCTGAACACCGAATTTTCGATCATCACCGGCGAAAGGCTGATCAGCGAGGAAGCCGAATTCCATTACCAGATCGACAGCAACGACATCGACGCCGCCGGCTCCGGCGCCGCCATGCTCAAGCAGTTCCTAGCCAGCAAGAATTTCCACAGCGATATCGTGCGCCGCGTCGGCGTAGCCACCTACGAGGCCGAAACTAACGTCGTCATCCACAGCCGCGGCCAGGGCGACATCTATTTTTTCCAGGACGAAGACCGCTTCATTGTGCGCGTGGTGGACAACGGCATCGGCATCGAAGACCTGGAAAAGGCCATGAAGGAGGGCTATTCCACCGCCCCGGACTATGTCCGCGAACGGGGTTTCGGCGCCGGCATGGGCATCGCCAACATGAAGCGCTTCGCCGACAAACTGGTGATCATTTCGGAAAAAAATGCCGGCACCCAGGTGGAGATGATCTTCTACCTGCCCAGCCAGACCTGGCCGTTGATATAGGGCGAATAGTCGCCTCGCGAAATGCTTGGCGAATTCGCCCTAAAAAACAAAGTAAAAAGGTAAAAGTAAAAAGTAAAAAGTTAAGAAAAGAATTTTTTAAAAATATCAAATCTGATTTCGAGCAATATCTTTTATTTCTTCACTTTTACCTTTTGCCTTGAATGCTATTGGCGCGAAACCATTTGCGCTCGTCCGAAATTTAATGGATAATAACTATCAGGAGATCGCATGAAAAAAGTGAAGATATTTATGACGCTTTTGTTCATGGTGCTGCCCATAACCACCATGCTCTTCGCGCAAGAAGCAGCTGATCCTCTCCAGTATGAGATCTGGGTCAGCCTCAACCCGGCCCAGAAAACGCTGCTGGGGCGGGAAACAATCAGCTGGACCAACTCCAGCCGGGATTCCATCCCCGATTTCTGGTTCCACCTCTATTGGAATGCCTTTAAAAACGAAAAAAGCACCATGATGGAGGAGGCCCGCCAGGGCGGGGCGGATAACACTGACCACGGCGATGCCGACGTCAAGGACGGCGGCTGGGGTTGGATCGACGTGAAAAAAATCGGCCTCGCTGACGGGACCGACCTTACAGCCGCCATGCAGTTCATGACTCCCGACGAACCGGTTCATCCCGACGACCAGACGGTCATGCGCGTCAAGCTGCCCAAGCCTCTGCTGCCCGGAGAAACGCTCAAGCTGGAACTGACCTTCAAGTCCAAGATACCGAAGACGATTCGCCGCTCGGGCTACTACCACAACGGCTATTTCATCGGCCAGTGGTTTCCCAAGCCCGGTGTTTACCAGGAGGGCAAAGGCTGGAACTGCCACCAGTACCACCTGAACAGCGAATTTTTCGCCGATTTCGCCCGCTTCCTGGTGCATATCACCGTGCCCCGGGAATTCGTGGTGGGCGCCTCGGGAAAAGAAGTCGCCCGCACGATCGACGCGGAACATAAAACCTCCACCCGCACCTTCCAGCAAAACCGCATCCATGATTTCGCCTGGACCGCCGACCCGGATTACATCCGGATCGAGCGCGATTTCATCGCCGCCCGGGAGATCACTTCAGGGGAATACCAGGATATGGCCAGGATTTTGCGCGAGCCGCTGGAAAAAATCAAACTTGGCAACGTCAAAATGATCCTGCTGATCAATCCCGAGCACCGCAACCAAGTGGAACGCCATTTCAAGGCCCTGCGCGTGGCCATGAAATATTACGGCCTCTGGTATGGGGCTTACCCGTATGAGACGATCACCATGGTCGACCCCCCTTTTCGCAGCGGCAGCGGCGGCATGGAATATCCCACCATCTTCACCGCCGCCACCCAAGTCCTGCCCAGCCCGCAAACCAACATTCCCGAGATGGTGATCATCCACGAATTCGGCCACGGCTACTGGTACGGGCTGTCGGCCAGCAACGAATTCGAGGAGGCCTGGCTGGACGAGGGGATCAACACCTATTCCACCGGCAAAGTTCTGGCCAAGGCCTACGGACCCGGCTCCTTTCCCTTGACCCTGACCGGCATCCCCCTGACCCGCTACAGCGGATCTTTAAAATTTTCCGACCTGGAAACGGACCGGGCCGCAGCCATCCAGATAGTCAAATACGATCCGATCATCACTGCGTCATGGAAATTTTACAATCCCATGAGCTACGCCCTGAATGTCTATATGCGGGCTTCGACCTGCCTGCACACCCTGGAAAACCTCATCGGTAAGGAAGTCATGCTGCGGGCCATGCGTGCTTTCCAGTCGCGCTTCCGCTTTCACCATCCGTCCAGCCGCGATTTCATCGCCACGGTCAACGAGGTCAGCGGCCAGGACCTGAACTGGTTATTCGATGAGTTGTTCTTCGGCACCAGTGAATGGGACTACGCGGTCGACCAGGTGACTTCGCAGGAAATCACCACCGCCCGGGGCATATTCGACAACCAGGGAAAGAAAAGCGAGATCACGGCCAAAGCGGCCCGGGCCCTGGACAAGAAAAACAAGCAGCCACGCTACTGGTCCCTGGTCCGGGTCAGGCGCCTGGGTGAAGCGCGGCCCGGCCGCGGCGTCCAACTCAAAATCAAAACTGTATTCGCTGACGGCTCCCAAAAAATCAGTTATTGGGACGGTCAAGGCAGCTGGGCCGAGTTCAGTTTTACGGGCGATAGCCGGATCAAATATGCCCAGATCGATCCTGACAACGTGTTTTTGATCGACCGCGACCTGAGCAACAACAGCTATACCGTCAAGTCGAATATGGCCGGAACCCTGCGCTGGACCGGAAAATTGCTGTTCTGGATACAGAACCTGCTGCAATTTGTCAGCACCTTGAGCTGAGGAGGAAACCATGGGAAATTTTAAAATATTGCTCAAGGGCATGATCCTCGCTTTTCAAAAACGCCGCCTGGCCGTCAGGCTGTGGGCCATCAACCTCATTTTTTCATTATTTGCCGTCGGACCGTTTTTTTTCCTGATGATGCAGCACATGTCCCACTCTTTTTCCGGAGAACACGCCCTACAGAAGCTGGACCCCTTCTGGCTGGGCGATTTTGTCTACCGTTACATGAACATCGCCCCGGCGTTTCTGGGCTCGGCGCTTCTGGCGGTAGTCTTGTACCTCCTCTTGGCTGTCTTTCTCAACGGCGGCATCATCGGCTGTTTGAACCGTCCAGTAGCCAAAACGACACTGGCGGATTTTTTCCACGATTGCGGCCTCTACTTCTGGCGCTTTTTGCGGCTGTTCCTCCTCTCCATCCCGGTCTACCTGGCGGGCCTGGGAATTTTTTATCAACTGATCAAGAACTTCCTGGAGATCTTCAACCGCCGGGCTGCAACCGAATGGCCGGCGCTGATCGTCAGCAACCTGCGCCTCATCACTTTGGTCCTGCTGTTGACCATGGTGGCCATGTTCTTCGACTACGTTAAGATCGGCCTGGTGACCCGCGGCCAAAAAAAAGTGTTGAAGGAAACCTGGCTGACGCTGAAATTTATTTGGCGGCGCTTTTTCAAGGTCTGGGGGCTCTATTTGCTGGCCGGGCTGGTCTTTGCCGCTCTGACACTTTTTTACCTGGAGATCGCCCGCATCATTCCCAAGAACCGCCCTCTGCTGGTCCTGCTAGTTTTCCTCTGGCAACAGATATATATTCTCTGCCGCCAGGAGAGCAAACTCCTTTTCTATGCATCGGCTCTCGAACTGACGCGTCAATACCGCGAACCCGTTGAAAAAGTTACGAAACCCGCTCCCGCGCCTTGATTTTTGACAATAGCCGTGCTAAATTCAAAAACCGGGAGGCCCAGTTGAAAAAAAACAAGCTCATTTTGAAAATAGTGTTGACATTGATTTTTTTCGCCCATTTGGGAGGGGAAACCATGGTCATAGAAAAGAAAACCCAGGATGGCGTGCGCCGGTTCCTACTGGTAAAACACGGTGAAACCAACAAATCGCGCATCGACAAGGGACTGCAGCAGGTGGCCGCGTTTTGGCGCCCCGAAGACGGCAGCGTGGAGATATTCGCCAAATTCTGCCGGGAAAATTTCATCGGCAGCCCCGAGCGCTTGCAAGGCTACTGCAAACGCTTGGAAAGAAATTTCGAGGTCTTGTACGGCCACCTGAACCAGATCAGCCTGGACCTGAAGAGGCCACTGCACCTTGATTGGGGTGAAATCACGCCCAGCGACGAACGCTTCGGTCAGTTCGATCCAACCGCCCACCTGAGCGAGGACATGTTCGACAGCAAAATAGCCTTTGAAATCCTCCTTAATTTTCCCACTTACACCCTGGCTGAAAAGACGGAACTGGGGCCGGAATGGAATCGCCTGGACTGGGCCTATGCCCGCTGCGGCGATTTGTTCCTCTCGCGTGTGCCGGCCCGCCTGAACCAGAAAGCGGCCGCCGCCTTAAGCGAAGCCGAAACCTATATCGCCGAATACAATATCTTTATGGGCTGTTTGCTTGACAACCGCCAGGAAAAGCTTTTTCCCGAAAATCTTAAGCTGCTCAGCCACTGGGGCTTGCGTGACGAGCTCAAGGCCCTGTATGCCGACACGAAAGGACTGGCCGGTCAGGAGATAATTTACGAAGTGCTGAAACGCATCATCCAGCAGGATATCCCCCAGCCGCTGGTCAACCGCAATGAATTTTTCTGGAACCCATTCAAAAACAAGGTCTTCAAAGGCGACAAGGAAATCGCCTGGACTCCCGAACCTAACTCCCGCTACCTGCATCTGCTGGACATCTTCAAGGCCGTAAAAGAATTCGATCCATTTTTCCCTTCACTGCCAAGTCACCCGCAGCGGAAATTCGAGCTGGAACGGGAATTGCCCGAAGCCGCTGTGGAAAAACTGTTTGCGGAGGTGCTGACATCGGCTCCAGTGAAAACTGCCGCCGCCCTGGTCGAAAAGCGCCTGGGCCGGAAACTGCAGTCATTTGACATCTGGTACAACGGTTTCAAGGTCCGGGGCAAAATTCCGGAAGCCGAACTGGACCGACGGGTAAGCCAGAAATATCCCGACCTAAAGGCCTTTGAAAAAGATATACACAACATCCTGCAGCAGCTCGGGTTCACGGCCAAGTCCGCCGACTTCCTCGCCAACCGCATTGTGGTCGAACCGGCGCGCGGTGCAGGCCACGCCTGGGGCGCGCTGATGAAAGCGGAAAAATCACGCCTGCGCACCCGCGTGCCGGCCCGCGGCATGAATTACCAGGGATTCCAGGTGGCCATGCACGAGCTAGGCCACTGCGTGGAACAGACCCTGAGTTTGCAAAAAGCAGATTCCTACTTTATGGCCGGAGTACCCAATACCGCGATCAGCGAGGCTTTCGCCTTTATTTTCCAGAACCGCGACCTGGAGGTCCTGGGACTGAAAAACGAGGATCGCCACGTCGCGCAACTGCAAGCCCTGGACACATTATGGATGACATACGAAATCATGGGCGTGGCCCTGGTGGACATGAAGGTTTGGGACTGGATGTACCAGAAGCCCGACGCCAACCCGGAAGCTCTGCGCAAAGCGGTTTTGGCCATTGCCCGCGAAATCTGGAACAAATATTACGCCGATATATTCGGCGTCCGCGACCAAGTGATCCTGGCTTGCTACTCGCACATGATCGACGCCGCCCTTTACCTGCCCGATTATCCGCTGGGGCACTTGGTCGAGTTTCAATTGGAAAGTTTCCTAACCGGTAAAAACCTGGGTCTGGAGATGGAGCGCATGTGCCAGGCCGGACGCCTGATCCCGCAGTTGTGGCTGAAGAATGCGGTTGGAGAAGAAATATCAGCCACTCCCCTGCTCAAGGCAACAGCGGAAGCGTTGAAAGTCATTAAGAAGTAATCGGTGCAAGGTATACGGTAAATGGTTGAAGGTTAGAAAAAACTCAAATAAAAAATAAAGCACCAAATCACAAACAAGCACTAATCAAGGAAAAAGTTAAAAGGTAAAAGTAAAGAAATAAAAAATATTGCCAGAAATCAGATTTGAGATTTTCTAAAAGAAACTCTTTTCTTTACTTTTTACTTTTTCCTTTTATCTTTTTACTTTGTTTTCGGTTTAGGAATTTGTGATTTGGAATTTTCTTTTCTTACTTTTACCTTTTACCTTTTACCTTTTGCCTTATTCTCTCTTCCCCTGCACCTTCGACCTTACACCGTACACCAAGAACTATATCAATTTCAGAAAGTTGGCCAGCAGTTTGACTCCCATCTCCCCCGACTTTTCTGGGTGGAACTGTACGCCATAAAATGGATAATCCTGATGGGCAATGGCTTCCACCTGTCCGGAAGCGTTTGCAGCCAGGATATGAAAATTTGCGGCCAGGGCCATATCGTTAACCACGATTTCCTCGTGGCTTTCGGCCATTTTGAAAACCTGAGGAAAAACCTGAAAGATCCCGCCCAGCTTTTTCAAAAAAATTTCTTCAGCACCCAGGTGAGTTTGTTTGTCTTTTTTGACACGTCCGCCAAAAGCGCGGGCCAGGACCTGGTGGCCGTAGCAAATCCCCAGCAGCGGCAGGCGGTTGGTTTTTAAAAACTCGAGGAGCCCGGCATTCATCTCGTTGGCAGCTACCATTTTCTGTGATCCAGAAACGATCACCGCGGCCGAGTCCCCGCCGGCTTGCAAAGACTCGCAGTCCGCAAGAGTCAGAATCTCCAGATCCTGGTCAGCAGCGTCCGCCCCGGCGCGCAGCCAAGTGAGATAACCGGCGATCTTCTTTTCGCCCTCTTCCCGGTAGCAGTTGATCAATAAAAGTTTTTTTTTCATACATTTCCTCAAAAATGAATTAATTATACAAAATAAATTGCATAAAATCCAAATACGGTATTGCTTTAATATCCGGCGCAAACAGAGGTCGGTCCCAAACAGATATGGATTTATTGCCCTAAAATAGGACAGTTATTTACCTATAAGGCAATACCGACAAACATTCCCGGATAAAATCCCATGTGTCCCAAAATGGGACAGCCGCCCAATCCGAAAATACTTTACTGTCAATGCTTTCCAATCATGCGGCCGCAATTGTCTTAAAATGGGACAGTTACCGCTGAATTGGCCACGAGCCAATTCCACCGCTTTTATCTGAAAAGTATTTACCATTCATGGTTTCAGCTTCACACTTCCTTTTTGGCATCCTTTTTGCTTTGATAATGTTATTGACGAAATAGGAGTAGGTATGAAAAATAAGCATTTTGCCGAAGAAGTGTTCCGCTACGTGCTGCAAGTTCCCGACCGCGAATTCGCCGCCCTGACCATCAAGATGCTGGCCGAGCGTTTCGGCGTCAGCCGCTGCCACCTGTCGCGCACCTTTCACAGCGAGCGCAAGATGACCCTGGCCACCTTCATCCACCGCCAGAAGCTGCTGCGCGCCGAACGCCAACTTCTACAGGATCGTTCGTTGACTGTCAAGGACTTGTCTTCGCGCATGGGCTACGCCGATTACCAGTATTTCATAAGCCGCTTCAAGGCGCAGTGGGGCGAGTCCCCCGGCCGCTACCGCAAGTTGATTGGGTGAAGGGTCCGGGCAAAGACTTTTTCTCAAGTACATGGGCAAGGCCAGTCTGGTCAAAGCCGACGGCACCCCCAAGGGCGGCAAGTTCTACGCCCACCAGCGCACCGCCTACGGCATCATCCATTTCTGCTTCAATAGGGAGCGCATCCTGGTCTTCAGCCACTCCGGCAAGAGCGATTTGAAGGAAGCTTATGCAGTGAAAATCAAAGCCGACGGCACGGCCGTGTCCGACGACGTGACGATCGAGTAAATACCATTGGCGATCCATCCCCAACCAATCAAAGTCGTAATTGCAGAAGAGATATCCTGGCAGATCGTTCAGGTTATCTAAAAACTCCCGCCTGTCAAATCGATTCAAAATATAATTCAGTAAACTGCTGGTTCCGATGACAAAGTCAAGCACCGAGTAAGAGTTCCCCTCTCCATTTTTCATTTTTATAAATCCTACTTATGGATTTATTGAGAGTATTTCCGATTTCAGAATGAAGCGTTCGCGAATAAAATTGCCATTGCTTTCGTTCATACTCTTATTCTGGCGCGAGGTAATAAAAACTCCGTCTGCTCTACTTAAATGGGGTTAACCGTAGCTGACTGAATCCAAAAATATAAAACTATTGCAGCAATTATTAACAATGAAAGCAATGCGCCTATTTTGCCTGTTTTAGTTTTAATCGAAACCAATCCTATTAAAAAAGCTATGCCTTCGAGAATCAGTACGCTGTAAACTAAAATGGTTTCGGATAAAAGAAAGATTTGGAAAATCGGCAGGATAAAGGCCACGATCAATCCAAGCAGAAATGTCCAAATCGAAAGCCAAAGAGAAATTTTTCCTATTAATTTCATGGTTCCCTCCATTATGACTATATCAATTTAAATTCCGAATATTTTTCCAATAAATCCAGTGAATATGTTTAGTGGAGTTGATACTGAAAGACAAACAGCCCATTTATTCTCTTTAGAAACTGGAACTTCTTTCACATTTGGATTCTTTATTGTCTCATCAACATTGTATCCATCTGTAATCAATATGTCGTTCTTAAATCGTTTAATAAAAAGATTAATGGATATATCGCCAATTCTATGTCCAACCCCACCTATCCATGTTTTTAATACTGATTGACCAATTTCAGTACCGAAATTAAAATGCAAATTATATCTTCTTGAAAAAAGATAAGTTAAAAAAATTATAGGTTTGATATTTTGCATTGGGGAAATTCCGTCTTTTCGAATGATGGGGTAAGTATCTTCAATATTGCTTTTATCTTCTTTCAATGCAATGTTTTTGTATTCAAGACGATATGAATTCATTTTAAAGAAAGTAAGTATAATGCCAGCTTGTATTCCCAAACGAGGTCTTTTTTTAATAGTTGACAAGTTTGTCGAAAAAACAGTCGCTCCCTCTTTGTCCTTTAATAGGTCCAATTGAGATTCATATATTTTTACTTTTAAGGAACATTCCATATTCGGGTTTTCCAAATTAGCAATTTTTATATTCGCGGTTGGGATAGGGATTGTGATTGGATTTGGTTGTGTGCCGAAAGTTTTAAATACTGGTCCAAAATCGACAACTATTTTCTCAGAAATTAATTGTTCATTTAATTCAAAATTGAAAAAGAATGATTCCGGCGTCAAAGTTATTCCAATTGATGTTCCAGTTGGAAGTCCTCCTGGTATTTTGGAGATTTTTTTATATATACCGCCATAAACTTTTTCAAATAGTGCATTTTCAATTTTTGTAATTTTATGGATGCATTCACTCTCGGTTTGAATATTAATATAAACAATGAAATCTGGGTTGGATGTTACATTTTTCAAAGGAGGCGTTAATATGAAATCATCATCTGCCCTTCCATATGCATTGGCAAATAGAAAAACAAACATAAAAAAAACCATTGAAACAAGTATTTTTTTCATTTTTAGCTCCTTTATGCCTCTCTCTCCAGCAACCAGAACCTTAATATAGCGGTTACCTGAACCGCAATAGTAATAAATGTGATTTTTATGCCCTGGAGAATAGCCTATATCAAGCATTTTGGAGGGCATAGGGAAAAATGTATACTTCCGAAAAACATAAAACAGAAATCGTCGACTGCTTAATTGTTGCCTGGGCCGTGGGCTATGACGATAAGATGAAAATAAAAAACGCGAATTTAAAAGGTCCCGAGACTACCGGCGTTAACCTAATCCGCAATTCCTGGGGCAAAGAACGGAATGTTCAATGTTGAGACGCGGCTTTGAATTCTCTCTAATAAATAGAGATTTTATAATTGAGAAGACGATCAATAATATTGAAAAAAGAAAAGGATTATGATAAATGTTTTATGGGAGAAAATTAACAAAATGAAAATTATAGACAAAATTGAAATAAAACACTTTCGTTCTTTTTTAGGAACTCCGCAAATTTATGAAGCTCAAATACTAGATTTAAAAGATTTAAACATTTTTTCGGGAGCTAATGATTCAGGTAAATCTAATATTTTAAGAGCATTGAATTTGTTCTTTAATAATGAGATTTCTTACGTAATACCTTTTGAATTTGACAGAGATTTTTTTCTTGGGAAAAAAGATGCTGAACAAAAAGTGGTTGAAATTGCTATAAGTTTTGATTTGACCAGTGATAAAAAACGAGATAAATTCTTGCCTGAGAAATTCAAAATATCAAAATTTTATGATAGAAATGGATATAGAAATTGTACTTATTCTTTTTCTTTGAAAGAGAAAAAAAAGGAAATCAAAATTGATTCAAGGGCCGATAAAAATAAGGATATTGAAAAGATTTTCATTGAAGAAAATTCTTCACAAATTGAGATAGACAATGCAAAAAAAAGAGAGTGGAATTATCGAGTAAAGTTTTCTGGTTTTTTAAATAAAAGTGTGTCATATGAATATGTTCCTGCTATTCGTGATAAGAATTTCTTTGCACACATTTTTGGGAGGGTAATAACTCAGATAAAAAATGGTGAAGATAAAAAGCTTGAAAATTTTCAAAAAGAAAAAAATAAAATTGAAGATTGGAATGTGACCATTAAAAACAAATCCGAAAAAAGGGATTTTGTAGAAAATTTAAAAAATAAAAATTGGAGAGAGGATAGATTGAAAGAAATTTCTGAAAAAGAAATAAATGAAAGTAAACTAAAAACCGCAATTACAAAACTCGAGGAAGAGATTAACATTTATTCAAAAAATTTGTTAAGTTCTATTAGTTTTTTAGATTCTGAATTTAAAATTGGAAACAATTTGCAAGATTTTTTTGAAGGTTTTGATGTGGGAACTGGAACAGAAAAATTAATTTCATTGAAGCTGAGAGGAGATGGGATTCAAGCCAAGTTCGTTCCCAAAATATTAAATTTTCTTTCGGAACTCGATTTAGGACAAAAATATCATATTTGGGGGTTTGAGGAGCCGGAGAATTCATCAGAATATAAAAACCAGCAACAACTAGCTAAAGAATTTAAAGAAAAATATTCTCAAAGCAAACAAATATTTATCTCAACACATTCAGAAGAATTTTTACAACTTTATGATGGAAATGATATAAGAAAAGATCAAAGAATCTCAAATTTATATTATGTGAAGAAATCATCGAATAAAAATTATGGTGAATTTTCAAAAATATATTTATTTGATGTTGATAAAAAAGAGTTTGAGTTTTCTACTCCAAGGTCTAGATTAGATGTTGATTTAGGACAGTCATATCTAAGAGCTAAATACGCTAAAGATATAAAGAACAAAGAAGAATATTTTATTAGAGAAATAAAAATACGCGATGAAGGATTAAAAGAACTTAGTAATATAGTAAAACAAATTACAAAACCAATCGTTTTTATTGAAGATTTTTATAAACAAATCTATCAAATTGCTTGGTTGAAATTAAAAAATATTCCTTGCGATGCTCGGAATTTTGAAAGTTTATTCAAATCTAATTGCAATTTCGAATTTCTTTCAAAAGGAGGCGCGACTGGAATTCTCGGTCTTCTTAATTCTTCGCCTATTGATGAGTGGAATGATAAAAAAATAATTGGGGTTTTTGATTTTGATGATATAGGATTTGGATGTTTTAAAGAATCCAAAAACAAAGCTGCGTGTCTAAAAAAAACAAATGATTGGGAAGATATACAGGGAAAGGAAAACGAATGTCTTTATAGAAAACGAAAATATCATAATTGTTTTTATGCTTTGTTATTACCAGTTCCAAAACATAGAAATCATTATGCGAAATTAAAAAATAAAATAAATTCTTTAACTGTTGAGTTACTTTTTACTGATGAGGCTTTAAAAAAGGCAAATTGCTATGGTGGAGAGAAGAATTTGGGATGTGGTGCAAAGATTACAAAGATAAAAGGCCAAAAAAAAGCAATTTGGAAAAAACTAATCAAACTAGACTATGAAGATTTTGAGAGTTTTAAACCACTTTTTGATAAAATTGAAAGTATTTTTTATAGTTCTGATAGTACAATTTGAGTTAAATTCCGCGCTGACAGATGATCTCGCCTTCGTCAGCATAGATCAGGGCCAGGCAAATAAAATGGATCGCGTCTCAACAATGAACTTAGAAGCCCTCGGGGCCAGATCCCCAGGTTCCAGAAATCATCATCGATACTTACTCCGGCAATGCCATTTTTCTTAATTCTTTCTCCACTCACGCCACCAATCTTCGTATCGTCTCTTTCTCCGTCAATTCATTGGGGAAATAAAGCGATGAGATTGGGGACCTATTTCCCGACAGCGTTAAAGAACGCTTCCAATTTTTTTGGGTCGAGATGGCCATCTGTGCGGACGCCACTGCACAGATCGACGCCAAAGGGTTGGACCTGGTCGATCGCTTCACGGACGTTGCCTGCATTCAAGCCGCCGGCGAGGAAGACGGGCACTGGGGATTGCTCGACGATGCGGCGGCTCAGGCACCAATCGTGGACACGGCCGGTGCCACCGAGTTGTTTGATAGTTAAAGAAGGATTACCGCTGTCCAACAACAAAGCATCTACTTGCGCAGCGGCTTGCAGCGCTTCATCGAGCGAGCTTTCGTCGCGGACATGGATGACCTGGACGATTTTAACCGAAGGCAATGCAGCACGGATGACCGCGTAAACGCCAGGTTCGGGAGCATCGACAAGCTGGAGAGTGTTGGTCAGCGTGCGCCGGTGATGGGCGATGATGACGGCGGCCGAGGTTTCACAGGTCAGCAGGAAAGTGGCGATGGGCGGCGGAACCGACCGGGCGATGCGCAGGATGAGATCGTCGGCGATCGGGCCGGGGCCGCTGGGCATGGCCGCGACCAGCCCCAGGGCCGAAGCCCCGAAGGAAATAGCCAACTTAGCTTCTTCCTCAGAAGCGATGCAGCAAATCTTCACCCTTGTTTTCATGATTTTTCAAATATAACACACAACAAAGGAACAAGCGATGCTTTCATGTTGCGCCATGGTTTGTTGACATTTATCTACTGCATACTCAATGGGGTTCGCCCTCAAGCATCATGGCGAAACCATGCCCGGAGGTAAAAATAAACTGACAGAAAATCGTTGGCTGGACTTTATCCCCTTTGTTCGCTACCATACGCAAAGACGAGCAGGAGGAAAAGCGCGATGAAACGAATGTTATGGTTTATTTGGATCAGCTTTTTTTTAGCGGCAAGCGCGCTGTTTGCCGATGAAGCGGAACTTTTAAGCAAAGCGGAAAAACTCAACCAACAGAAAAAACCTGCCGCGGCGCTGGAGTTGCTCGACAGCGGCTTGCGGCAGTTCGGTGAAACGGAAAACCTCCTGGCCGCGAAGGTCCAGACTCTCCTGGCGCTGGACCGGCCCCGGGAAGCCCTGCCGGTCGCCATCCGCCGCGTGGAAGCGGCTGAACGCAAGTCTCCCTGGCATTGTCTCGCCGTGGTGTCCATCTGCCTTAAATTGCATGATTTGGAAGGAGCTTTCACCTGGCTTGACCGGGCGGTCGAGCGTGGTTTTCTCGATTACAGCGAACTGGACAGCGAAGAATTCAAGGCCCTGAAAAAAGACCCCCGTTATGAACCTCTCATCAAAACCATTCAGCGCAGAATCGGCATCGGATTTCCGGCCAAAGATTTCACGGTCGAATTGCTCTCCAAAGAAAAATTCATTTTAGCCGGGCAAAAAGGCAAGGTCGTGCTCATCGATTTCTGGGCCACCTGGTGCCCGCCCTGCCGCGAAGGCATCGTCCACCTCAAAGAATACTACGAGCGTTTCAAGGGCCGGGGATTTGAAATCATCGGCATCAGCCTCGATTCCGACCGCAAAAAAGTGGCTGCGTATCTGGTCGAGGAAAAGCTGGCCTGGAAAATCGCCTTTTCCGGAAAAGCCTGGAACGACGACATCGCCAGGCTTTACAGCATCAACCTGATTCCCGCCTATTGGCTGATCGACCGCCAAGGAATTTTACGCGACTTCGGCCTCCATCTGCGCGATAAAAAAAACATGCAGCAAGCCATCGAAAAATTGCTCGCCGAAAAGCAAGGCCCGTGAACAGCTGTTTATTCGAGCTTGAAATCGGCCTCGCTTAGGGCAATGTTCAATTTTATTTCTTTTATGTTCATTTCCGAGGCAGCCTGGCCGTTGGCCTTGGTCATGGTCTTGAATGAAAAAAGGATGCCGTCCACGGCGTGGAAATCGGAATAGGTGTCTTCCATGGCGGCCGGACCGCTCTGCGTCACTCCCTGGTACTGGCAGCCGACAACCTGGAACGATTTTTTATCAATAAAAAGGTGGAAGGTGCCGGGACCGTTGATGAGCAGGTCAACAGTGTCGAGATCTCCGAATTTTTTGTCACCCAGATACTGGACCTGGTATTTGTCAAGGTTCTGCCAAACATAGATCGGGTCGCGGAGAATGTTATCCAGCATGGGTTTCACCTGAGCCTCGGGCAGGGGGAAATTTCCCTGCGCGGTCTGGGCGATCCCTTTAGCGCCGTTGATTTTCATGACGACCTGGCCGCCGGGAGTATTGATGGTGAATTTGATGCGGTCCGGATAAACTATGATTCCTTCCGCGGCCATGGACATTCCCTGCGCGACCATATCACCCTTGAATGCGGTGGACTTGACAGCCTTGATTTTATCACTGCCGCCCATGGCCTGGATCGCTTTTCCCAGGATCGTTTTCCCTTGGGCCAGGCTTTCAGCGCTGGCCACCGGCCCCTGGTCGGTTTTTGGCACTGGGATAGTGATATCGATGGTATTAACGGTACCGAAGGTAGAAAGAGGCTTGTCAAAACCCTCTTGTTTTCCGACTACCAGGATATGCAATTGCTCAGGCTTGAGATTTTTCTGCGCCGCTTTCAGAATATCGGCTTTTGAGACGGATTCTATTTTTTTAAAGAGTTGCTGGGCAAAGTCGAGAGGATAGCCGTAGTAGGCATAGGTCAGCATGCGGTTGATCACTTTGGCTTTGCTTTCAAACAAAAAGGCGTAGGAATTGAGGAACTGGTCCTTGGCCCGGTTCAGCTCTTCATCGCTGACTTCCTCAGCGCAAATACGCTTGATTTCTTTCAACATCAGGGTGATGGCTTTGACCGTCGACTCGGACTTGGTCTGGGCGCCGGCGGAAAAGACGCCCGGAGTGCGGTAGCCGGCCCCGTAATCACCCCAGACAGAATAGGCCAGCCCCTCGCTGGTGCGCACGATTTTAAACATACGGTCAAAGGAGAGGATGCGGTTCATAATGGTCAAGGCCGGGAAATCGGGGCTGTCCATCAAACCGCCGATATGGCCCAGCATGATATTGGACTGGTTGACATCGGTTTTCTGGATATGGCTGACTGTGTTGGCGAACTGGTAGTCAACAACGGGCAACTCCGGCTTTTTACTGCTGTCGGCCGGCCAGTCGCCGAGGAGGGCCTCAATCTTTTTAACCATCTGTTTGGCGTCGAAATCGCCCCATATGGCCAGGAGCATGCGGTTGGGATGAAAATAGGACTTGTAGAAGCTGACGATATCCTCACGGCTGATGGCGTCGATGGTGGCGTATTCGCTCTGGCGGGAAAAAGGGCTCTGGCTGCCGTAGATCAGCTTGTTGAATTCGCGCTTGGTGATGGCAGAAATATCGTCATTGCGCCGGGAAATGATCGTCCGCTGCGTGATTTTTGCCAGGTCGATCTTTTCCTGGGCGAAGACGGGACGGCGCAGGATATCGGCCGTGAGAGACAATACCTTGTCCAGGTTTTCCTTAAGCAGTGACACCTCGATGTATCCGGATTCGTCACCGATGCCGGTTTCAATGGCAGCGGCCATGGTTTCCAACTCGCGATCGAGCTGGTCGCCATTCAGCTTCTGCGTGCCCCCGCTGCGCAGCACCTCGCCGGTGAGGGCTGCCAGGCCGGCTTTTTTCGCCGGTTCATAGACCGAGCCGGAATAGATCATGCCGCGCATGTCGATGGTGGGCAGGCTCTTGTCTTCGACCAGGAATAATTTCAAGCCGTTTTTCAGAGTTACCTGTTTGACTTCCGGCATCTTGATCTGGTTCAATTTACCGAATTGGAACTGGTCCTTGGGCCCTTTCTGCGCCCAGAGGCCGGCGGACATGGCCACTGCCAGAATGAAAATAAAAATACGATTTTTCTTCATGTTGCTCTCCCCTTATTTACTTTCCGGGATGATCTCGCCGACGGTGCGATTGTTTTTTCCCAGATAGGTGTTTGCGGCGCGCTTGACATCAGCCGCAGTCAGTCCATCGACCCGCTTGATCTCATCGAAGAGGAGCCGCCAGTCTCCCTGGACCACATCATAGTAGGTGAGCAGGGAGGCGAGAGAGGTGTTGGCTTTCAATTGGTCGAGGGTGCTCTTTTTCTTGGTCTGTTTGAATTTGGTCAATTCCTGGACCGTGACCGCTTCGCTTTTCAGACGCTCAATCTCTTTATCCATCAGCTGCAGGCACTCCGCGGAGGTGCGGTCTTTATTGGGAACAGCGAAAAAAGCGATCAGGTTCGGGTATTTGCTGCCGGGAAAACCGTTGATGGCGCCGACAGCGGCGGCCGCTTTCTCTTTTTTCACCAGCGTTTCCCAAAGACGCGAGGAGCGGCCTTGACCGATGATATCGGATAGGGCTTCCAGGGCCAAATCATCGCCGTGATTCACCGCGGGGCGGTGATAACCGAACAGCAGAATGGGCTGGGACTGGGCGACGACCGTGGCCCGCCGTTCCCCCCATTGTTCCGGTTCGACGGTGCGCAGCGGTTCGGGCTTGGGCTCGCTGGGGATCCGGGCAAAGTAAAGTTCGGCCAAACGAAAAACCTCTTCCGGATTGACATCACCGACAATGGCCGCAGTCAGGTTGGCGGGAGAATAGTATTTTTTAAAATAGTCTTTGACATCCTGATGGGTGATGTGTTTAAGATCAGACATGTGGCCTACCACCATATGGTGATAGGGATGCGCCTTGAAGGCGGTGGCGAGGAAATCCTCGAACAGTTTGCTGTTGGGCCGAGTCTCCACTCCCAGGCGCCGCTCTTCCATGACCACGTCGCGCTCCTTGTAGAATTCACGGAAGACCGGATTCAGGAAACGATCGGAGGTGACGGCCATCCAGAATTCCAGCCGGTTGGCCGGCAGATAATTGATATACTGAGTGGCGTCGCTACTGGTGTAGGCGTTGACGCCATTATCGCCGTTTTGCATCATGATATCGAAGTATTCATTGTTGACAACAAATTCCTTGGCTTTTTTTTGCAGTTCCTCGAATTTTTTTTTCAGCTCAGTAACTAGGGCGGCATCTGGTTTCAGCTTCTGCTCTTCCTGTGACAATTGCCCATATACCCGGTCAAGCTCGGCCAGGACTTTGGCTTCGGCAACATAGTCCTTGGTTCCCAGGGTTTTGCTGCCCTTGAAGGCCATGTGTTCAAGAATGTGGGAAATACCGGTGATCCCCTGGACCTCCTGGGCGCTGCCCACGTCGGCATAGACATGGAAAGCAACCAACGGCACCTGGTGCTGCTCCATGACGATGAATTTCATACCGTTTTTGAGCGTTTTCTCCGTTACCTGGCGTTTCAGCCCCTCCAGCGTCTGGGCCTGGATCTGGCCCAGCAGGAGCAGCGACCCGATGGCACAGGTGAAAATGCTCATCATTTGGCTTTTTCTCATGCTTTTTCTCCTTTTAAAACAATGGGAAAATGAATTTTGTTAAAGTTGGATTTTAAAGGATATGTATTGAAATTGCAATAGATGGATATACAAATTAACTGGAATCTCGGCGATCACCCGTTGCTGGCCCTTACCGAACGACAGGTCTCTGGGGGGACAGATGTAATGGATAAATAAAGACGACCGCAGCTATCCCTACTTCAAAAAAATATCGCGGTCGGCGGTGCGTATGGGGATGATCTTTATGTTCAGAGGTAACGAATGGCGACAGCGATAATGATGTGGTCGCGCACCACGGCACGCTGGACACGGCGGCCGCGGTTGGCGCGGTAGGGCCCGGCCCAGACCCGATCGCGATAAACATTGTCCACTTCGACGATCAGGGCGTCGGCACCGATGGATGCCCCCTTCTCGCGCAGCTTCCAATCGACTTCGCTGCGGCTCATGCCGGCAGGAGGATCGTAACGGATCTCGGCAAACGCCTCATGCGGCCGACGCGGCTCTTCGCGCAGCAAATCCACCGACGACGGCGATATGGACGGGAAGTGCCTGGCACCCCGGAAATAAGAAACGCGCAGGGGCGGCGCGCAAGAGGCAAGCAAAAATACCAGAACAAACAAAACGACTGTTTTTTTCATCATGTTTCCTCCTTGCAGAGCATTTTACTATTTGCTGAAAAAAAAATAAATAGTCACACTAGATGTTTTTGGCGACTTACCGATATTGCCAAAAACATAGTGTTGATAGCCCGATGTGGATCCGGGCGGAATCCAGCTTTTCACTTGACGGGATCATTGTTTTCACCGACAATGGCAGCAAGATGGCTCCTACTAACCTGATGGTGAACTCCGGCGTCGTCCGCCAACAGCCATATTAAAAATCTGCTATAATTAAATTATGAAATCGAAACCCGCATTCAATGTCCGCGAATATGAGGAAAAAGATTTCTTAGCGGTGGCCGAACTGTGGAAGCAAACCGGCATCAACACGCCGGGGCGGGGCGACACGGCCGCAACCATCGCCAACACCCTGCGCCACGGCGGCCGGCTGCTGGTTTTGGAAGAAAAAACGAGCGGCAGCGTCGTCGGCACCTCCTGGCTGACCAGCGACGGCCGGCGCCTGTATTTGCACCATTTCGCCGTAGTGCCGGATTTCCAGGGGCGCGGCTTGTCCAAGCCGCTGTTGCATGAGTCATTGAAGATTGCCAGGGAGACCGGCCTGCAGTTAAAACTGGAAGTGCACCGTAACAACAAGCGCGCCGTCAACCTATATAAAAATGTCGGCTTCCAACGCCTGGGCGACTACGACGTTTACATCATCCGCGACCTGCAAGAGATCAAGTTCGAAGAATAATCTTGCTGCACGGCAAACGGGAATTGAGCGAGATTGATTCCTTATACTCCCGATCATTTTTTCAATAAAAAAGAAAATCAGGTATAATGCAACACAATGGAAGCCAGCATCTTTAAAGAAATCTTCAACTTGCCCGCGGCCGCAGGGGAAGATTCCCAACTTGGGCGGCTGCTGGCTTTGCTCGACGCCATGCAGGAGACGGCCGGCCGTCACGCCGAGAAACTGGGCGTGGGCGTGCGTACCTTGCACGCCAAGGGGCTGACCTGGGTGCTGGTACGGCTGCATGTCAAGGTCAAGCAAATACCAGGAGCCGGGCAATCCGTGCATATCGCCACCTGGCCTTCGGGCCGGCACCGGCTCTTCGCGGTGCGTGATTTCCGCCTGAGCGACGAAGCCGGCGATGAGATCTTGCGCGCCACCAGCGCCTGGGCGCTGATGAACATGGAAACGCGGCGGCTCGCGCGCCTCGACCCGCACCTGCCCGTGTTCAGCCGCCACCCGGAGCGCATGATCAATGACGATTTCTCTCAACTACCACCGGTGCAACAGGCCGGCAGCCGGACCTCGTACCTGGCCGCGGCCGCCGACATCGACATCAACGACCACGTCAACAATACGGTATACCTCGACTGGTCCCTGCGCGCTATTCCGGCTACCCTGAGCTGCCAGCAACTGATTTCCCTGGAAGCTGCCTTCCTGGGTGAAGCCCGCCTGGGCGACAATATTTCCTGCCGGAGCGAAAGCATGACTACGAATGGCAAAACCATCGTTGTTCAAAGCCTCCAAGATGCTGCCTCCGGCCGCGAGCTGACCAGGCTGCGCTGGGCTTTTCAGAAATCCGTCATATGATTTTTATAAAATAAACAAGGAGGGACACATGGGATTGGTCAAAGAGTTCAAGACTTTCGCCATGCGCGGCAACGTCATGGACATGGCCATCGGTATCATCATCGGCGTCGCTTTTGGCAAAATTATGACTTCACTGGTTAACGACGTCATTATGCCCCCCATCGGTCTGCTGATAGGCGGCATGGACTTTTCGCAGTTGGGCGTCACCCTAAAGGCCTCCGGCGTAGGCTCACCGGCCGTGATCCTGAAATACGGCATGTTCATCAACACCATCATTGATTTCCTGATCGTGGGTTTTGCCATCTTCATGGTGATCAAGGGGATGAACGCCATGAAGCGCAAGCAGGAAGAGCCCCCGGCTACCCCGCCGCCGCCCTCGGTAGAGGAAAGACTCCTGCGCGACATCCGTGATATATTGCGCAGCAAGGCAGAGAAGATATTATAAAAAGAATACGTAATTCGTAACAGCACCAATCATCCGCCTATCCTGGTTACTCTCACTATAGTCACACTATGGTTTCAGCAAATTCCGTTGAAACCATCTAGTGTGACTATCCCCCTTGGGGATATACAAATCAATCCTTCACCTGACGGTTCGGGATGATTTGAAGTATACCAACACTAGATGTTTTTGATGGCTTACCGATATTTCCAAAAACATAGTGTTGGTATGATTTCATATAGTCATGTTATTAATCAAGTTATTAATCAAGACTATCTAGTGAGTCAACCTCCGTAGGTAGCGGATCTGATTGGTCTGTCCCCGCAGGGAATTCGTGATTCGTAAGAAAAAGCGTATTTTAAATACTACTGCTGGCGCTTAAGGAGAATTTCTTTTAATTGCAGCAGGTTCTTGACAGCCGAACCCTTGTAGTGATTGTTGCCCGAGACAAAAACTTTCTTGGCCTGCTCTTTTAAGCGGGCCACGACTTCGGCCAAGCGGCCAAGTTCGGAGTCGGTATAGCAATAATCGTAGCGGGCGTCACGGCCCTGACCGGAAAACCAATCCTTGTAATTGCGACCGTGCAACCGTAAATAAGCCGTTCCCTGGCCGGTAACCAGCGCGGTCAAGGGCAGAGATGCCGATATCTGCGGCTGGTCGATGTTGGCCCAGATCAGGCCGCTTTTATTGAAAAACGCCAGCACCTCGTCATTGAGCCAGCTTTGGTGGCGGAACTCCACGGCCAGGGGATAGGCGTTGAAATGGCCGGCCAGATCCTGCAAGTAAGCCAGGTTAGCCAGTTCTAATTTAAATGAATAGGGAAACTGGGCCAGCAGTCCCGCCAGTTTCCCGGCCTCGGCCAGGGGCTGCAGGCAGGCGTGGAAGCCCTCGATCATTGGTTTCTCCAGTTTGCGCTCGTGGGTGAACGACTGGTGCAGCTTGATCCAGAAAATGAAATCCTGGTAAGCCGCTGTTTTACTGACCCAACCGCTGGTCAGGGCCGGGGCCGGAACGCGGTAGAAACTGGTGTTGACTTCGACAAAATCAAATTCTGCGGCCAGAAATGCCAGGTGGTTGAAGCGTACCGGCAGCGGCTCAGGATAGACCGGACCACGCCAGTCGGCGTAGCTCCAGCCGGCCGGGCCGAAAAAAACACCCTCAGGATCTGGCATCAAGGATTTCCCGCACCTTGACCAACAGGTCCCTGACCTGGTAAGGTTTCTGGATGAAACCCCTGACCTCCAGGGCCAGGATCTCGTTCACTTTCTCGTTCTGGCTGTAGCCGGTCGAGAAAAGCACTTTGATCGCGGGATTAATTTTTTTCAATTTCAAAAAAGTTTCACGGCTGCCCTGCTTGGGCATGATCATGTCCAGGATCACCAAGTCGCTGCGCGGTTCCTGTTTTTCATATATTTTGACGCCATCCTCACCGTCGGCGGCCAGTTGGACACGATAGCCATAGCTGCTCAGAATATTGTTGAAATCATGGGCAATGCCTCCGGCCAGCTGGCCGATGGATTCCATTTTCTGGGCCTGCAAGTACCGCTGTTCCAGAAGTTTTCGTTCCGTGCTATCACGCATGATGCCGCGGTAACCGATGACGCGGTCGCTTTCATTGTGCTCGACCCCGGCCGTGATCAGCACCACTACCGCTTTGCCGCTTTTTGTTTTCAAATTGACTTCATAATCCTTGACATGTCCGGATATCAGGATGGCGGCCAGGAATTTCTCCCAATCCTGGGAATTTTCGTAGAGATCGCGGGAAATATTTACCTGCAGAAGCTCCTGGCGGGAAGCATAGCCGAACAATTCCACTCCGGCCTGGTTGATGTCGATCAAATTACCATCAATGTCAGCCATGTAAATCACATCCTGAGATTCCTCGAACAGGGTGCGGTATCTCCGCTCCGACACCGCCAACTCGCGGGCGGTTTGTTTGTACCACAAAGCGTCGGCGATATTCTGGGAAACGAAGATCAGCAATTCGCGGTCCATTTCGGAATAGTGAAAATCCTCATGGTAACTCTGGATCACCAAGACGCCGAAAGCGCGCTCCCCCCTTTTCAACGGGACTCCCAGCCATTCGCTGGACGGTGCGCTGATCAGTTCGATCAATCCGTCCTGGGCCATCTGCTCGACCTGCTGGTCTGAGGCCAGCAGCGGCTGGCCTGTTTTCAGGACATATTCGGTCAAGCCCCGGCGCAATTTCCGGGATTGCGGCCGCGGGTCGAATTCATCGAGGAAATAGGGAAAGCTGAGCATTTCACCGGAAGTGTCGGTCAGAGCGATGTAAAAATTGCGGGCGTAGAGCAGGCTGGAAATGATGCCGTGAATGGCTTTGTACAGAGCGTCCATGTCCTTGGCTTGGCTGGCTTTTTCAGAGATCTGGTAGAGCGCCGACTGCAGGATCTCCGAATGGCGATGCCGGTTGATCTCTTCCTCCAGTCGGCGGTTGGTGAGTTCCAATTCCAGGGTGCGTTCGCTGACCAGCGCTTCCAGCTGGTCGCGGTACATTTTCAATTCTTCCTCGACCTGGCGGTGGACGCCTGGCTTTGCCCTGCGGATCTTTTCCGCGACGCTCGAGTCGGCTGATCGCGGTTTGCAGACCGCGCCGCCGCTTTTTGCCGTCTTTTTTTTCATAACACCTCTATGGGTACATGTATTGTAATAAAAAAACATTGCAAATGCAAAAGCCGCGGCACGGGCTTTACCTGGAAGCGTTTTTGTGTTAAAAAACAGCTGCCGCCATCAAGGAGGGATCATGATCGTTAAAAATTATCAAGAAGTGCCGGCCGAGAAGGTCACCATGGCCGGAGCCGAAAACGTGACCATCCGCTGGCTCCTGGGCAAAGAGTCGCCGGCCCCGAATTTCTACCTGCGTTTGTTCGAAGTGCAGCCCGGCGGGCACTCCCCCTATCACATCCACGCCATGGAGCATGAAATTTTCATCCTGGAAGGCCTGGGCCGGATCAACACCAAGGGCAAAACTTTTCCCGTCAGCGCCGGCAGTTTCGCCCTGGTCGAACCCAACGAAGAGCACCAGTTTGAAAATACAGGAAAAACAGTTTTTAAATTTCTCTGTATTATCCCGATCCAGGATTAGCGCCGGGCATTTTTTTATAGGCGGCGGGCCTACTCCTTTTTCTCCACCACGATGGTCATATTGGCGGCCAGGGCGGCAGCTCAAACCATCCGCCAACTTTGATGGCGGATAGGTTTGTCTGTCGCTATACCATCACTATGTTTTTAGTCATAAATACACCAAAAACATCTAGTGTTGGTATAGTCACACTAGTTGGTTTCAGCGCCTGGATGAAATAGCTGAAACCAAAGTGTGACTACTCTACCTTCTCGACAACGATAGTCATCGAAGCCGCTAAAGCGGCGATAGCGCCAACCGCGGCTATTACCGGCAGCAGCGCCGCTCCCACCAGTCCTAGGGTCAGGGGAATCTCGATCAGGGTTTTCCCTTCCTCGTTTTTCAAAATGATGCGCCGGATATCGCCCTCGTGGATCAGTTCTTTTATTTTTTCCACAACCTGGCTTCCTTCCAGCTTGAACTCCTCGCGCGGCCCTTTGTTTTTTTCTTCGCTCATGCTCACCTCCGTGATCGTCTTATAAATAGTCAAACTATAGGTTTCGTTGCCCTTCGGGCACCACGAAACCTATCTAGTGATGGTACGGCATTCGGCCTCTCATTGTTCTCATTCTGACAAAATTATCATTAATAATTATGCTCGAACGTAAGCTCAAACTAAGTTTGTATCTTCTATACCTTTTTAAAAAATTCTGAAGGAGAAATACACTGAACATTTAATATTGATTTCAGATCAAGTAGATGAGAATCACCACTAACTATATATTTTGCATTTCCGGACAGTGCACAATCTATAAACTTATCGTCATCCGCATCAACGGAAAGTTTGAAATGTTTTTTGATTTTAACGAAATGAGCATTTTCTGCAATCAAGAGCAGCCAACGGTTCACCAAATCATCTCGCTTGCCTTTTGAAATCCTGAGCAAAACTTTCGAATACTCAAAGAAAATTTCTTCTGAAAGGATTAATTCGAAACGATCGGAAATCCATAACTCTAGAATTTGAGATGGCGTTCCAGCCCAAAATATACCAGACACAAGGACATTTGTATCAAGAACAGCTCTCACGGCGTACATCCTTGATGGCTTTTTCTAAATCTTGTTTTTTAAATTTAAACTTTTTAGCAAACTTTCGACTTTCTGCAATAAGAACCTTAAATGTTTCAATTTTGGGCTCTTCTAAGGGCTTCAAAAGAAGATTCAAACCATCCGTAATTACAATAAATTTCGAACCTGTGGTCAGGTTAAGAATTTTTCGAATCCGTTCAGGAATTACAACCTGTCCCTTTGAAGAAAGGCTTGTAACTTCAGTATTAATCATATTCACCTCCACGGTAAGTTTATCTTACTTGATATTCTACCACTTTTTTCTTTTCTTGCCCAGTCTCTTGTAAGATAAATTTTAAAATATCAACAGGCGAAAATTCGCATTGACTTGGCGGCCAAAATGAGCGACAATGGCACCTTAAAAACACCGGAGCCCATACCATGTCGGAAAAAAAAATGGATTGGAAGGATACTTTAAACCTGCCGCGCACGGACTTCCCCATGAAGGCCCAGCTCAGCCAGAAGGAACCCGAAACCCTGAAAAAATGGGAAACGGCCGATATTTATGAAAAAATCCTGCTCAACCACAAGCAGCAGCAACCGTACATTCTGCACGACGGTCCGCCCTACGCCAACGGCAACATCCACCTGGGCACGGCCCTGAACAAAATCCTCAAGGATTTCATCATCAAGAGCAAGTCCATGGCCGGGTTTTACAGCCCCTACGTTCCGGGCTGGGACTGCCACGGTTTGCCCATCGAACACAAGGTGGACCAGCAATTGGGCTCCCGGAAAAAGAGCATGAGCCAGATAGAGGTCCGTGACGAGTGCCGGAAATACGCCGAAAAATATCTCGCTTTGCAGCGGGACGATTTCAAGCGGCTGGGAATTTTCGGCGCCTGGGACAAGCCCTACACCACCCTGGATCCGCTCTACGAAGCCACGGTGATCCGCTTTTTCAATTCCTTCGTCAAAAAAGGCAGCGTCTACCGCAAAAAGCGCCCGGTATATTGGTGCGTCTCCTGCCAGACAGCCCTGGCCGAAGCCGAAGTTGAATACGCCGACCACAGCTCGCCTTCCATCACTGTAAAATTCGCCCTGAAAGGCATTCCGCCTTTTCTGGAAGAATATTCCGGCAAAGATATTTTTGTTTTAATCTGGACCACCACCCCCTGGACCATCCCGGCCAACCTGGCCATCGCCCTGCACCCCGATTTCGATTACGCCCTTTTCCAAATGAATGGCGAACTTTACATCGCCGCCTCTTCTTTGCTGCCGGCTATTGCCGCCCTGAACGGCAACACTTTCACCAAGCTAAAGGAATTCAAGGGCCGGGAACTGGCCGGGTTCAAAGCCCGCCATCCCTTGTATGACCGCGATTCACTGCTGATCAACACCAATTACGTGCTGCTGGACCAGGGAACCGGCTGCGTGCACACTGCCCCGGGTCACGGCCAGGACGACTACAACGCCGGCATCGCCCATAAACTCGATATTTATTCCCCGGTCGGGCCAGCGGGCATGCTTGACGAAAGCACCGGCCCATACCAGGGGCTGCAGGTTTTCAAGGCCAACGAACGCATCGTCGAAGATTTGCGCCAATGCGGCAGCCTACTGCACAGCAGCTCCATCACCCATTCCTACCCCCACTGCTGGCGCTGCAAAAAACCTGTGATTTTTCGGGCCACTGAACAGTGGTTCATCGCCATGGATACGTCCGAATTGCGCAGCAAGGCGCTCGCAGCCATCAAAGGGGTGAATTGGATACCCCAATGGGGCGAAGAACGGATTTCCAGCATGATCGAAAACCGCCCCGACTGGTGCATTTCCCGCCAGCGCGACTGGGGCGTGCCTTTGCCGGCGTTCTTTTGCAAATCGTGCGCCGAACCGCTGCTCGATCCCGCGGCGATCGAGAAAGTGGAAAAAATTTTCGCTGCCCAGGGATCCAATTCCTGGTACCAGAAGGAGGCAGTCGAATTTTTGCCTGCCGGGACCGCCTGCCCCAAGTGCGGCGGCAAAGATTTTGAAAAAGGCAAAGACATTCTTGACGTCTGGTTCGAGTCAGGTTCGTCACAAGGTATCCTGCAGAGTTACACCGGGCATCGCTGGCCGGCCGACATGTACCTGGAAGGCGGCGACCAGTACCGCGGCTGGTTTCACTCCTCATTGCTGGTGGGCATCAGCGCCATGGACGCTGCCCCGTACCGGACGGTCATTACCCACGGCTGGGTGCTCGATTCCGACGGCCGGGCCATGCACAAGTCGCTGGGCAACGTCATCGAACCGCAAAGCATCATCAAGGACAAGGGGGCGGAAATCCTGCGCCTGTGGGCGGCCATGGTCAACTACCAGGAAGATGTCCGCTTCGGGAATGAAGTACTTCTACGCCTGGGCGAAAGCTACCGCAAGATCCGCAACACTTGGCGCTTTATGCTCGGCGTGCTCAGCGATTTCGATCCCGAACGTGATAAAGTTTCAACAGAAGCTCTTGGGGAAACAGACCGCTATATCCTGCAGAAACTCCAGGAAACCAAAGCCCGCGTGTTGCAGGCTTACCGTGATTTTGAATTCCATGCCATTTTCCATGCCATGTTCAATTTCTTTACTGTGGACTTGAGCGCTTTTTACCTGAACATTCAAAAAGACAACCTTTACTGCAACCGCACTGACGCAACCGAACGCCGGGCCGTCCAGCAGACCATTTTCACCCTCCTCAAGGAAACCCTGCTGCTCATGGCGCCAATCCTATCCTTTACCTGCGAGGAAGCCTGGGCCTTTGTCCCCGATTATTCCGGTAAAGAGCCATTGATCCACCTGGCCCGTTTTCCGGAGATCAGCGGCAATTTCCATAAGCCAGTCGATGAAACAAAATGGCAAAAAATAATGGCTGTCAGGGACAGAATTTTAAAAGAAATCGAGACCGCCCGCGCCGGCAAACGCATCGGTGATTCCCTGGAAGCCGACATTGTCATCGAAACCAGCGGCGCCGACGAAGAACTGCTGCGCAGCCACAACGATCTTTTCAAGACCATCCTGGTCATTGCAGCCCTTACCGTGCAAACAGGGAAGGAAGAAAAAATCACGGTCCGCAAAGCTCAGGGGCGCAAATGCCCACGCTGCTGGAATTGGGTCGCGGCCGCGCCAGCCACCGGCCATTATGCCGAGCTCTGTCCGCGCTGCGCCGAAACTATCAAGGAGAGCACCATTGATGACAACAGGTAAAAAATTCTATTTTTTCATCATGCTGGTCATTGTCGCCGTCGATCAGATAAGCAAATGGCTGGTTACCAAATACATTCCCCTGGAAACCACCGTGGACATCATCAAAGGCTGTTTCCGGCTCTGGCACGTGCGCAATTCGGGAGCAATCTGGGGCTTTTTTTCCGGTCACAACAACAAACTGATTCCCGTTATCATCACCGCTTTGGCCATTGTGGCCCTGCTGATCGTCGCTTACTTCTTCCTGCGCACGCCCGGCCGCTGCCGCCTGGAGTTGACCGCTTATACATTGATCCTGAGCGGAGCGCTGGGCAACATCATCGATCGCCTGCGCCTGGGTTTCGTGGTCGATTTTCTCGACGCCTATATCAAATCCCAGCACTGGCCGACATTTAACTGCGCTGACAGTTGCATCTCCATCGGCGTCCTGCTACTGGCCTGGTCCATCTGGAGGGGCAAATGCATCCAATATTAATCAAGCTCGGCCCGCTAACCATTGCCAGCTACGGTTTTCTGTTCGCTTTGGGCGTACTGCTGGCCATATTGCTGGCTTTCAGCAAAGCCAAAAAAGAAAATATTGACTTGAAAATTTTTGCTGATTTTATCTTTTATATCATGATCCTCAGCCTGCTGGGGGCCAAGCTGTGGCTGCTGGTCACCAACCTCGGCTATTACCTGAAATATCCGGCCGAAATCAAATTCTTATTGACTTCGGGCGGCGCCTTTTACGGCGGCCTGATCTTCGGCGCGGTATTTGCCGTCTGGTTCATCCGCCGCCACGCTCTCAGCTATCGTCAGCTGGGCGACATTGCCGGCCCGTCGCTGGCCCTTGGCCATTTTTTCGGCCGCCTGGGCTGCTTCGCCGCCGGCTGTTGCTTCGGGCGCGAAGCCGGGCATTTTCCCCTGGCCGTCACTTTCAGCAACCTGAAGGCCAACTCACTAACCGGCGTGCCGCTCTATATCCCCCTTTATCCCACCCAGCTTTTTGAAGCCCTGCTCAATTTATGCAATTTCCTGATCCTGATGGTTTTGTATAAAAAAAGAAAATTCAAGGGCCAGGTCATCGCCATGTACATACTAAATTATTCCGTGATCCGTTTCACGGTTGAATATTTCCGCGGCGACCCCGATCGGGGCTATATTTTCGGCGGCATGGATAAGCCCCTGGCCAGCCTATCGGTGCCCCAACTGGTCTCGGTCATCGGCGTCCTCACCGCCTTGATCCTGCTGAAAAGCTTTAAAAAAAAAGGTGAAAAAGAACATCACATTCAAGGTTAGGGACCACTGCGCAAGGATCGATCACTTCCTGACCGCCGTCCTTGATACCATGTCCCGCAGCCAGATTGAAAAGCTGATTAAAAACCGGAAAGTCAGCCTCAACGGCACCATCCTGCTCAGGAAAAACCGCGAAGTTTTCCCGGACGACCGGGTAACCGTTGAGATCGAAACCCCGGAACAAGCCGCTTACCTTCCTTCTCGGTCATTGGCAAAACTGTTCGAAGACGAATGGCTGCTGGTCATCGACAAACCGGCCGGACTTGTCGTCCACCCCGGGGCCGGTGAAAAGCAGGAAACCGTGCTCGACATTTTTCGCTACAATTATCCGCAAATAAACGCAATGAGCGACCAGGAGCGTCCGGGCATCGTGCACCGGCTGGACAAGGACACCTCGGGCATTCTGATCCTGGCCAAAACCGAAGAGGCGCAGCAAAAAATGCAGGAACTGTTCCAGGAACGGGAGATGCAAAAAACCTACCTGGCGCTGGTCAAGGGCCAGATGCGCTTCCGCAATGGCACCATCGATCTACCGATAGCCCGCAGCCTGAAGAACCGCGCCCGCTTTGAAGTGCCCAAAGAGGATCGCCACGACCAGCGCGAAGCAATCACCGACTTTTCAGTCATCCGCGCCTTCGATAAATTCACCTACGTGCGCCTGATGCCGCACACCGGCCGCACTCACCAGCTGCGCGTGCACCTGGCCCATTTCGGCAACCCGGTTTTGGGAGATCCATTGTACGGCAGCCGCACCCAGCCGGGGTTTCCCCGCCTGGCCCTGCATGCCTATCAGATCGAATTCATCCATCCCTTCACCATGAACCACATAACCATATGCTGCCCCCTGCCCGTTGACCTGCGCCGCTTTATTGCCGAGCAATTCGTTCAAGCTCAAAAACAAAAATAAGCTCAGTATTAGTGGTAGTGTTAGTAAAAAGACTATTAAACTAATTTTTTTGAATGATCAGTGATTTCTATACTAACACTATCACTAACACTAACACCTTTTTTACTTTCGCCTTTTGCATTTTGACTTGGGTGCTGTATAATGACCGCCTTGGTAACAAATGGAAACCCGATACGCACCCCTGGACATCAGCCTGGCCGACATAAAAAAAAACGGCCGCCTGCGCCTGCGTTTTTCCGGCATCGTCCAAGGAGTGGGATTCCGTCCTTTTCTCTATCGCTCGGCCGAGCGGTTCAAACTTAAGGGGTTTGTCAAAAACACCTCGGCCGGCGTGACTCTGGAAGTGGAGGGCAACCGTTTGCCCGAGTTCGTCCGCTACATCACGCGCAACGCTCCGCCTCTGAGTCGCATCGAGGACCTGCGCGTCGAGGAGATCCCGGCCCGTAACTCCAAGGAATTCGTGATACTGAAGAGCAACAGTCAGGGGCAAAAAAATGTCATGATATCGCCTGATATAGCTCTTTGCCCAAACTGTCAAAAAGAAATGGCCGATGCCGGCGACCGCCGCCACGCCTACCCCTTCACCAACTGCACCGACTGCGGCCCGCGCTTCAGCATCATCGAGGATCTTCCTTACGACCGGCCTCTGACAACTATGAAGGGATTCAAAATGTGCCCGGATTGTAAACGTGAATACGAGTCGCCGGCCGACCGCCGCTATCACGCCCAGCCGATCTCCTGCCCGCGCTGCGGGCCGAAATTGAAATTGATCATCAAGGGAAAAGCCGGCAAGGCCGAGCCCCCTCAACGGGGACCTTTAGTGCCCCCTCGTCGGGGACCTTCAGGGCCGCTGGCCGGGGCACTAAGGATATTGAAAGCCGACCGCGTACTGGCTGTAAAAGGCGTCGGCGGCTTCCACCTGGCCTGCCGGGCCACGAGTCGAAAAGCAGTGGACCGTTTACGCGTCTTAAAAAAAAGGGAGCGCAAGCCTTTCGCCCTCATGGCCGACCTGGAAATGATCCGCGGCGTATGCCGGGTGACCCCGAAAGAAAAGGAACTGCTGCAGAGCCCGGCCGCGCCGATCGTACTGCTCTCAGCCCGGCCTGGAAACAAACTCATGGCAAGGATTGCCCCCGGGCAGAACCGTCTTGGCTTCATGCTGCCCTATTCTCCCCTGCACCGCCTGCTTATCGAAAAAATGGGTGAGCCCCTGGTCATGACCAGCGCCAACCGTTCTGACGAGCCGATCATTTTTAAGGACAATTCCCGGGAGTTGCCCCGACTTTCCGACGCCGTCCTGACCCACAACCGGCCAATTCATGCCTTCTGCGACGACTCGGTACTAGAGGTTTTTGAAAAAAATATCTACTTTATCCGCCGCAGCCGCGGCTTCGTACCGCTGCCCATCCGCCTGACTTTCTCCTGCCCCGTACCCATCCTGGCCATGGGCGGCATGCTGAAATCCACCTTTACCATGCTGCATGGGAACCGGGCTTTGCTCAGCCAGCACATCGGCGACACCGGAACGACCACAGCCCTGGCCGCGGAAAAGCAGGCCATTGCCCAGTTTCTCAAGCTGTTCGCCCTGCGCCCCCGCGTCATTGTCATCGACAAGCATCCCGGCTATCCCAACCGCCTGCTGGCCGCCACTTTTCCCGGAAGCGAAATCATCGAAGTGCAGCACCACCGGGCCCACATCGCCTCGCTGCTGGCCGAAAGCGGCGAAACAGGCAAAGTCCTTGGCATAGCGCTTGACGGAACCGGTTATGGCGATGACGGTACGATCTGGGGCGGCGAATTTTTCAGCGGCGATTTCGGCGGCCTGGAGCGGCTCGGTCATTTGCTGCCCATTTTTCTCCCGGGCGGCGACGCGGCGGCCCGTGAACCGTGGCGTACGGCCCTGTCGCTGCTGCTGGCTATTCCCGGCGCGGAAAAAGCGGCCAGGCGTTTCGCCAAAAAATTCGGCCGCAAAGGCGATCAGGTTCTTGAAGCCATCGTCCAACGCCGTGGAGGCGTCATGACTTCGAGTTGCGGCCGGCTGTTCGACGGCGTGACCGCGCTGCTCGGCCTCGGTGACTGTAATTCATATGAAGGGGAACTTCCCGCGCGGCTGCAAGCGGAAGCCGAGAGGACCAGGCCACAAAAAAAACCCTACCCTTTTGTCGTAGAAAATAAAGACGGGATGAATATTTTAAATATGTTGCCGACTATTGAGGCAATGCTGGGCGATAAAAAAACCCGGGCTGAAAAAGCCTATTGCTTCCATTTGACCCTGGCCCATGGGCTGCTGGCCATGGCGGTCCGCTGCGCAGGCGCTTCGGGAATTAATAAGGTAGTTCTGAGCGGCGGCGTTTTTCAAAATCTGCTATTATTGAAAATGAGCCGCGAATTACTGCAAAAAAATGGTTTCCAAGTGCTGCACCATCTCCAGGTCCCGGCCAATGACGGCGGCATATCGCTGGGACAAGCGACGCTGGCGGCCATGAAATACCGCAAGGAGTTTTGAACATGTGTTTGGCAGTCCCCATGAAAGTGATCGAAATAAACGGCGATATGGCCGTAGTTGAAAGCTCAGGCCTGAGCCGCAAAGTCGGCATCATGCTGTTGGACAAGGTGAAACTCAATGACTGGGTGCTCATCCACGCCGGCTTCGCCATCTCCAAGCTGACCAAAAAGCAGGCCCGCGAAACCCTGGCTATTTTCGAGGAAGGGAGGTTCTTTGGCTGAAGCAACCACGCTTTCCCGCCTGGCCGAACGCTTGAAAAACTTTCCGGTCTCCGGAAATGTCAAGATCATGGAGGTCTGCGGCACACATACTGTGGCCATCCGCCGTTTCGGTTTGCAGCACCTGCTGCCCGCCGGGGTAAGGCTCGTTTCCGGACCGGGCTGCCCGGTCTGCGTCACCCCCGACAGCTACATCGACGAAGCCGTGGCTTTGGCCAGGCAGGGGGTGGTGATCACCAGCTTCGGCGACATGCTGCGCGTCCCCGGCAGCAGCTCTTCATTGGAAAAGGAACGCGCCGCCGGAGCCGACATCCGCGCCGTCTATTCGCCGCTAGACGCCTTGAAGATCGCCGTTGACTGCGGCAGGGAGACGGTTTTCCTGGCCGTTGGCTTTGAAACCACAGCGCCGGTTATCGCCGCTGTGGCCATGAAGACGCTGGAAAAAAAGATCGCCAATTTCTCGCTGCTGACTGCCCTGCGCCTGGTACCACCGGCATTGAAGGCCCTGACTGCCCTCGGCTCTGCCGCGGCGTCCTCTCGGGGGATCGCTTCGGATATCCGCTTGTCGGGGTTCTTGCTCCCCGGACATGTGTCGGCCATCATCGGCAAGCAGGCCTACGATTTTTTGCCTGAGCAGCGACTGCCCGGAGTGATCAGCGGTTTTAGCGCCGCAGACATCATCACTTCCCTGCTCTTGTTGCTGGAAATGCATAATAAAGGTATTTATAGGATCATGAACAACTATCCGCGCGTGGTACGCGACAGCGGCAACGAAAAATCGCGGGCCATACTAGCCGAAGTATTTGAACCAGTCGACGCCGAGTGGCGCGGTCTGGGATTTATAGCCAACAGCGGTCTTGACTTGAAGCCTGCATATGCCGCCCTGGACAGCCGGCACCGCTTTGTCATAAAAACCGCAAGCGCCTCCCCTCGCACGGACTGCCGCTGCGGTGACGTGCTGCGCGGCCTGATCGATCCCCCCGCCTGTCCCCTGTTCAACAAGGTCTGCCGTCCCGATCAGCCGCTGGGACCATGCATGGTCTCGGCGGAAGGCAGCTGCAGCGCCTGGGTGACCTATGGATAAGATCCTGCTGGCCCACGGCGGCGGTGGCAGCAAGAGTTCCGAACTGACCCGGAATGTGTTCCAGCGTTTTTTGCGCGATCCGCTGCTCATGGAGATGGATGACGCCGCCCGTTTGCCCGGCCAGGTATTCACTACCGACAGTTTCGTGGTGAAGCCGCTGTTTTTCCCGGGCGGCGACATCGGCCGTTTGGCCGTCTGCGGCACGATCAACGATCTGGCGGTGATGGGCGCCGAACCGCTCTACCTCTCCATCGCCTTCATCATTGAGGAGGGTTTCCCGGTGGCGCAATTGGAAAAGATTCTAGTCTCGATCGCTAAAGCCTGCCGTGAGAGCGGCGTGCGCATCGTCTGCGCCGACACCAAGGTGGTAGAAAGGGGCAAGGCCGACGGCATCTTCATCACCACAGCCGGCATCGGCCGCCCGCTTTTCAAAAAACCGGTGCTGCCCGCGCGCGTCCGCCCCGGCGATGCCATCCTGCTCAACGGCCCGCTCGGCCTACACGGCGTTTCGGTCCTAACCGCCCGCGGCGAATTCGGTTTGACCGGAAAGATCAAAAGCGATGTCGCCCCGCTCTGGGGGTTGATCAAAAAATGCCGCCACTTGGATATCCCCTTCATGCGCGACCCGACCCGCGGCGGCTTGGCCCAGACCCTGAACGAACTGGTCTATAAAAAAAAGTTTGGCGCGCGCATCTTGGAAGACAAATTACCTATCCCCAAAAAAGTGGCCGCGGTCTGCGATATCCTTGGTTTTGATCCGCTGCACATCGCCAACGAGGGCAAGGTGGTCATGGTGGCGGCGCGCCGCGACGCGGACAAGGCGTTGAAAATTCTGCGCGGCCAGCCGCTGGGAAAAGGAACGCGCCTGATCGGCGAAATAACGGCCGAAAATCCCGGCCGCGTGACAATGGCCACCCGCGCCGGCAGCGAGCGCATCATCATGCCTCCGGTCGGAGAGATCCTGCCCCGCATCTGCTGATGCACGAAGGAGCGATCGCCGTTGCAATTATCCAGAACGCCCTGGAGGTGCGGGAACAGGAAAAAATTGGCTCGATTAAAATCGTGACCGTCCTCATCGGGCGCATGCATCATGTCGTCCCCGAGGTGCTGCAGAACCATTTCCGGCTGCTGAAAAAGGAGCATCCCCCGTTGGTCCGCTGTAAACTGGTCATCGAGATCGCCCCGGTAGCCATCACCTGTCGCGTATGCGGAAAAAAGACCCTCATTGAACAACCGAGCTTCGCTTGTTCTTCCTGCAATTCCACCGACATCGAGATCACCGGAGGCAGGGAGATGCATCTGAAAGAGATTGAGGGAACGAAAATTAAAGAAAAAAAACAAAAGGTACTGTAGGGGCGGACCCCCGTGTCCGCCCTTTCTGTTCAATTCTTATCTACATATACAGAAAATGGGCAGGCACAGGGGCTTGCCCCTACGGACAAATAATATTTTTTTCTGCCAATTCTTGTACGGGCGATTCATGAATCGCCCCTACAGAAAATTTCTTAAAACCCCGGCCTGTTCTTTAGAATCTCCAGCCAGCTCTCCAGTCCGGTACCAGCGTGGGCTGAAACCTCGATGACGGCGCAAGCCGGATTGATCTTTTTAATATTTTCACGCAATTTTTTCAGGGAAAAATGTTTCAGCGGCAGCAGGTCGGTCTTGGTGATGACGCATAGTTTGGAAACCTGGAAGGCCAGCGGGTATTTCAGGGGCTTGTCCTCGCCCTCGGTGACGCTGATCAGCAGGACATTGAGATGGGCGCCGACATCGAACTCGGCCGGGCAGACCAGGTTGCCGATATTTTCCACGAACAAAAGGTCCATGCCGTCCGTGCCCAACTCGGTGATGGCGGTTTTTATCCAGGCCGCTTCCAGATGGCAGTCGCCGCCGAAGGGACCGGTGTTGATCTGGTAGGCTTGCACGCCCAACTTCTGCAGGCGCTCGGCGTCCAGGGTGGTCTGGATGTCACCTTCAATTACTTTTATTTTTTTGCCCAGTTTCTTGACCGTCTCCTCGATCAGGGTGGTTTTGCCCGAACCCGGCGAACTCATCAGGTTGACAAAAAATATTCCCTTGCTTTTGAGGCTTTTCCTGATTTCGTCGGCGATGGCGTCGTTGGCCTTGAGCAGCTTCTGCATGACGTTGATTTTGATGCTTTCCATGGCTTTTTTATACTGCATCCCGCAAAAAATAGCAAGGAACGTTTTTTTGCGAATTCAATAAAGACAGTGGTTTCAGATGTTGTCCTTAAAATAAATTTGGCTACTTGACAAACAACTTCAATTTTATATAATAAACCTTAAAAATCATGACAAACAACATACAAACAATCATTCTTTTAACGATTTTTGTGCCCATTGTCGGTTCCCTGACCATCCCCCTGGCCGGCCTGATCTCCAAGAGGGCCCGATCGTTCTGGTCGGTGCTGCTCGCCCTGGCCACCACCTCCTTCTCCATGCTGCTGATCCCGTTCGCCCTGAAAGGCGGCGAGCTCACTTTCCGCAAAACCATGGCCCTGGGCCTCGACTTTATCGTGGTCGCGGACGGGTTGTCGGTGTTCATGGCCATCGTCTCGTCTTTCATCGGCGCACTGATCGTCATCTATTCCCTGGGGTACATCGGTCACGAAGAGAACCAGAATGAGTACTACCTCATCGTTCTGCTTTTCATCGGCGCCATGATGGGCCTGGTTTTTTCGGCCAACCTGATCTTCATGTACCTTTTCTGGGAGATCGCCGCCATCGCCTGCTGGCGTTTGATCGGGTTCTACCGGGTTAAGGAGCACGTGCTAAAAGCCGACAAGGCTTTCCTGATGACATTCTTCGGCGCGGTGTTCATGCTGCTGGGCTTCATCATGATCTACAACCAGACCGGCACCTTTGACATCACCGCCATGCGCGGCACTCTGATCCCGGGAACAGCCGTGCTGTTGATCCTGCTGGGCATGTTCTCCAAGTCGGCGACCGTGCCGCTGCACACCTGGTTGCCCGATGCCGGCGTCGCGCCCACCACGGTCACCGCCCTGCTGCACGCGGCGGTCCTGGTTAAAATTGGCGTTTACGCCTATGCCCGGCTTTTCTGCTATACCTTCAAGCTCCCAGACGGCTGGTACCAGGCCATTCCGATCATCGTCGTTATTTCGATCCTGATTTCGGCCGCGGCAGCCGCGGTGGAAACCGATTTGAAAAGAATACTCGCCTACTCCACGGTCAGCCAGATCGGCTATATTTTCCTGGGCTTTGCCGTGCTCAATCCCGTAGGCATCACCGGCTCGCTGCTGTTCATCCTGATGCACGGCCTGGCCAAGGCCGGCCTCTTTCTCTGCGCCGGCATCGTCATTCATGCCACCCACGAGCGCGACATCCGCCAGATGGGCGGCTTGTTCAAAACCATGCCCTGGACGGCCGTGGCCTTTATATTCTGCGCTTTATCGGTCATCGGCATTCCGCCCTTCGGCGGCTTTTTTTCCAAGTTCATGGTCATCGCCGGCGCCGTGCAGTCGGGCCGGATCTGGGTGGCTGCGTTGGCCCTGTTCGGCGCCGTACTGACCATGTACTACCTTTTCAGGGCATTCAGCCTGGTTTTCATGGGCGAGCAAAAATCAGACCACAAGGAAGGGACATCCTCCATGGTTTTCGTAGTCGTGCTGCTGGCGATTCTGTCGCTGCTGGCCGGCTTCTTCGTGGCCTATCCCACAAAACTGGCTAATATAGCAACCGGCGAAATCTTAAGGTGGCTACCATGAACCCGCAAAACCTTTTAATACCTGTTTTACTGCCATTGCTGCTGGCCTTGTTTTCATTTCTCCTGCCGCAGCGCGTCAAGTGGCTGCGCGAGATCGTTTCGGTGCTGGGCGCCGGGCTGTTCGGCTATGTCACCTTTGCCTTTTTTACCCAAAAAGAGCTTTTTTACACCCTGCCCTGGCTGGGCCACGGCATCGATTTTGAATTGCGCCTTTACCAGTTCAGCCAGTTCATCCTGTTGGCCCTGGGCGCCGCCGTCTTCCTGATCACCCTCTATTCAACCGTCAAGATGGCCGGTAATCCCCGCAACCGCGAATACTACGGCTACCTTTTCCTGACCGCCGCCCTGGCCAGCGGCGCCATCCTGGCCAACAACTTCGTACCACTGTTGTTTTTCTGGGAAGGCCTGCTGATCACCCTGTACGCACTGATCAACCTCGGAAGCAGCAAGAACGCCCACCGCACCGCGGTCAAGAGTTTCATCATCGGCGGCTTCTGCGATTTCTGCATGATTTTGGGCATTGCCATCCTCTGGTCTCAAACCGGCACCCTTAGAATGTCAGACATAGCGGTAGTCCCCCACGGTCTGACCGCCGTCAGCTTTTACCTGATGCTGATCGGCGCCATGGGCAAGGCCGGGGCCATGCCGTTTCATACCTGGATCCCCGACGCCGCCATCGACGCCCCGGTCACGGTCATGGCCTTCATACCGGGCGGATTGGAAAAACTGCTGGGTATTTACCTGCTGGTGCGCATCGCCCTGGATTTCTTCAAGTTGGAAATAAACAGCCCCTTCTGCATCACCATGATGATCATCGGTGCCATCACCATTGTGCTGGCCGTGTTCATGGCCCTGATTCAGAAGGACCTGAAGCGGCTCCTTGCCTACCACGCCGTTTCCCAGGTCGGCTACATGATCCTGGGCATCGGCACCGCCGTGCCCATCGGCATCGTCGGCGGTGTTTTCCATATGATCAACAATGTCATATATAAAAGCGGTCTTTTCATGGCGGCCGGTTCGGTGGAACACCAGACCGGGACCACCGAGTTAAAAAAACTCGGCGGCCTGTACCGGGTCATGCCCTTCACCGCCCTCGGCTTTCTCATCTGCGCGGCGGCCATCTCCGGCATCTGGCCCCTCAACGGCTTCGTTTCCAAAGAAATGGTTTTTCACGGCTCACTTGAAACCGGCTACACCATCTTCACCATCGCCGCCTGGGTCGGAGCCATCCTCACTTTCGCTTCTTTTTTAAAGGCGGGCCACGCGGTCTTTTTCGGCCCGCGCAACCCGGAGACTCCCCAGGTCAAGGAGAACAAAAGCCCGATATATATTCCAATCTTGATATTGGCCGCATTGTGCGTCCTGTTCGGCGTTTACAACTGGATACCATTGAAATTCTTCCTCGAACCCATCCTGAACGGCCATCTGCCGGCGGGCGAAACCCTGAATTTCACCGGCCACGCCCTGGCCCTATTCAACCCCATCGCCATGATCTCCATGGGCTGCCTGCTTATCGGCCTGGGTTTACATATCTACGGTTTCAAGCTCGGCGGCAACAAGGCCTACATGGTTTCCGAACCGATCCACCATCTGCCGGTTCTGAACACCATCTACGACTGGGCCGAGGCCCGCGTCTTCGACCTTTATGAACAGGGCATCAAGTTCCTGCAAGCCCTGTCAGGTTTCCTGTTCAAATTTGTGGACCGCCCCATCGACTTTTTCTATGAAAAAATAGTAGTCGCGGTCGGCCGGACCTGCACCGGCGTCTTAAAAGCCGCCCATAACGGATTCTACGCCAATTACCTGGCCTGGACCATCGGCGGACTGGTGCTCATCGTCTGGGCCATCAGCGTCTTAATAAGGTAAGGGAGGAGCAATGATCTTTCTTTTCATCATCATACCCCTGTTGCTGGCCAGCCTGATGCCCCTGGTGGGCAAGATTTCCAAGCGCTTCCTGCCCGATTTGCTGGCAAACGCGACCATGCTCTTTCTCCTGGTTTTTTCGGTCATTTATGCCAAGCCGCTGATTGCCAAAGGCGGCGTCCTACAACAGGTGTTCTGGTTCGGCGCCCCGCTCAATATCCGCCTGCTGGTGGACGGTTTCAGCCTGTTCATGCTGTTTACCATCTCCCTGGTCAGCCTGGCCGTCACCCTGTATTCCATCGATTACATGGAACACTATGGAGCCAAGGCTAATTATTACGCCCTGCTGCTGCTGATGATCGCCGGCATGAACGGCCTGGTGCTGGCCACCGACCTGTTCAATATTTATTTGTTCCTGGAAGTCGCCGCCGTGGCATCTTACGCCCTGGTGGCTTTCGGCCTGGGCCAGGATGAACTCGAAGCCTCGTTCAAGTACCTGATGCTTTCGGCCGTGGCTTCGGCGTTCATCCTGCTTTCCATCGCCATCATCTTCGGCCTGACCGGCGGCGTGGGCTTCGGCGCCGTGGCTGCCGGGCTGAAGATGCTGAACGTCAAATACGTGGTCGGTTTTTGCAGCGCCCTGTTTGTGATGGGTTTCGGCCTGAAAGCAGCCATCGTTCCCTTTCATTCCTGGCTGCCCGATGCCCACCCTTCGGCCCCGGCCCCGATCTCGGCCATGCTGTCGGGCGTGCTGATCAAAGTTTCCGGTGTTTACGCCATGATGCGGATATTCCTGAACGTGTTCGGACTGACGCCGCCATTGACCACAGTACTGTCCGTGCTGGGCATTGTCTCCATATTCGTCGGCGCCCTCGCCGCCATTGGCCAGAACGACATCAAGCGCATGCTGGCCTACTCATCGATCAGCCAGATCGGTTATGTCGTTTTAGGCTTCGCCATCGGCACGCCGCTGGGCATCTTAGGAGGCTTGTTCCACCTGTTCAATCACGCTATTTTCAAATCCCTGCTCTTTTTGAACGCCGGCGCCGTCGAGCAATCGACCGGAACCCGTTCCCTTGATAAAATGGGCGGCCTGGCCAAGCGCATGCCCCTGACCGCAGCCACCAGCGTCGTGGCCTCACTGTCCATCGCCGGCGTGCCGCCTTTGAACGGCTTCTGGAGCAAACTGCTGATCATCATGGCCCTGGTTCAAGCCAAAATGTACGTATTGGCTTTCCTGGCTGTCCTGGGCAGCGTGATCACCCTCTGGTATTACCTGGTTTTGCAGCGCAACGCCTTTTTCGGCAAGTTGAATGAAACCTGGAAAGCGGTCAGGGAAGCCCCCTTCTGGATGTCGGCATCAACGGTGATGCTGGCCCTGCTGTGCATTGTTACCGGCCTGCTTTTTCCCCTGATCATCAAATCCTGGCTGCAACCAGCGGCCGATATATTGAGCGGTGGAGTCGGCGTGGCCCTTAACTTTCTCGGATTTTAGGAGAATCGCATGCATCTTTTGCTCATGATTGGCTTGGTCGTTTTTTCCATCCTGTCCGTCCTGATCCGCGACCTGCTCAAGGCCGCCATCAGCCTGGCAGTGGCCAGCATTTTTCTAGCCATTATTTTTTTCAGGATGAACGCCGCTTACGCCGGTGTTTTTGAAGTCTCGGTGGTCGCCGGGCTGATCACGGTCCTTTTCATCACCGCCATCGCCCTTACCCGCAGCGACGAACAGGTACGTGAAAGCAAATACCATCTGTTCATTTTCCCGCTGTTCTTTGTGGCGCTGATCATCATCGACATCCTGGTCATGAAAAATTTGCTGGGCCGGATCCCGGCTATCACCAGCCCCGAAACAGGGACTTTCGGTGAAGTATTGTGGAAGGAGCGCAGCTTCGACCTGATCGGTCAGATCGGGGTGATTTTCGCCGGCGTACTGGCCGTGCTGGCGCTGTTCCGCCCGAGGAGCAAATCGCCACAAGGGGACAAGCATGAATAATTTCTGGATATTAAATATGGGTGCCGTGGCCCTGCTGATAGGAATCGGCATCTACTGCCTGCTGACCATGAAAAACATGGTCAAACTCCTTATCGGCATCGAAATCATAGCCAAGGGCATCACCCTGGCATTGGTGGCCACCGGCTTGGCCAAAAACAACCTGCTGCTCGCCCAGAGCCTGGTCATTTCGGTCATTGTCGTCGATGTCGCCGTCATCGCCACGGCCCTGGCCATCATCATCAACATTAACCGGCACACCAAAAGCCTTGATGTCAGGAAACTGACCAAACTTAAGGGATAAATCATGATCAAAAAAATGATGGAAATGCTCCTGGCGCCGCCGCTGGCCTTCTTGTTCTTTCTGGCCGTTTTTTACTTCATTTATTTTCTGGCCGGACGCCTGGCCCCCAAGGTCAACGCTGTCGGCGGCAAACTGAAAAGCTACGCCTGCGGCGAAGACATCCCCGGCGGCAAGCCCCAGTTCGGATACAAACTTTTCTTTTTCATCGCCCTGTTTTTTACCATGATGCACGTGTCAGCCCTGGTAGTGGCGACGCTGCCATCTGGTCCGATCGCCTATTTCGGCCTGTTTTATTTGGGCATGATCTTCCTGGCCGTCCTGGCTTTAATCACAAGGAATCAAAATGATTGAAAGATTAGTCCACTGGTCACGGGTCAAATCCCCGTGGGTTCTGCATCTGAATACCGGTGCCTGCAACGCCTGCGACATTGAAATTTTGGCCGCGCTGATGCCGCGCTTCGATCTCGAACGCTTCGGCATCCTGCTCAAAGGCACGCCGCGCCATGCCGATGTCATCATCTGCACGGGCCCCGTCACTCGGCAAAACCGGGACCGGGTAGTACGCATTTATGAACAGGTTCCCGATCCCAAGTTCGTCGTAGCCGTCGGCGCCTGCGCCATGTCGGGCTGCGTCTACCGCGGCGCTTACAATTCCATGGGCGGTGTTGACCAGGTCCTGCCGGTCAACGCCTATATCCCCGGTTGCCCGATCCGTCCCGACGCCCTGATTGATGGAGTGGTCAAGCTCCTCAATTCCCTGAAATGAGGTCGACATGAATGCTGAAACGATCGTCGAAAAAATAACCAGCGAGATAAAGGATAAAATACAGGAAACAGCCCTTACCGCGCCGCGGCGTATCAACGTCAAAGTGGACCGCGAGCAGTTGCTGGCCGTGCTCCAGTACCTGAAGGACCAGTTTGGTTTTACCCACTTGGCCACCATCAGCGGCGTGGACCTGGGAGAATACTTCGAAGTGGTCTACCACATGTCCAATGCCATCGCCACGGTCAACGTCCGCATTCTGACCCCGCGCAGCGACCCCAAAATCCCCTCCACCTGTTCGGTTATTCCCGGCGCCATTTTGTATGAACGGGAACTACAGGACATGTTCGGCCTGGTCGTCCAAAACATTCCCGATCCTCGACCGCTGCTTCTGGCTGACGATTGGCCAGCCGGCGAGTACCCGCTGCGCAAGGATTGGCATTTCAACCGGCCGGACGAAATCATCCCCGGAGGTAAATAATGGAATTCAAGGTCGCCTTAGGCCCTCAGCACCCCGCCCTGCACGAACCGATCAGCCTGCGCATGACCCTGGACGGCGAGATCATCCGCGATGCCGACCTGAAACTGGGCTATAACCACCGCGGCATTGAAAAACTGGCTGAAAGCAGGACCTATATCCAGAACCTGTACCTGACCGAGCGCATCTGCGGCATTTGTTCACACTCTCATACCACCTGCTTCACCCAGGGGGTGGAAAAACTGATGGAACTGGTACCGGCCAAGCGCGGGCTCTATATCCGCACCCTGGTCTGCGAACTGGAGCGGGTGCACAGCCATTTGCTCTGGCTGGGCGTGGCCGGACAGGAAGCCGGTTTCGAATCATTTTTCATGTACACCTGGCGCGACCGCGAGGTGGTCATGGATATTCTGGATACCATTTCCGGCAATCGCGTCCATTATGCGATGAACACTTTCGGCGGCGTGCGCCGCGACATCGATGAACTGCAGAAAAAGAAAATTCTCGACTCGCTGGATCTGTTGAAATCAAGAACCGAATACTATCTCCATATCGGCGCCAGCGAGCCGACTTTCGTGGGTAGACTCTCCGGCGTGGGCATGTTGAGCAAGGAGAGCGCCATCGCCCTTTGCGCCGTCGGCCCCACCCTGCGGGCTTCGGGCGTGCCCATGGACGTGCGCAAAGACGATCCGTACGCTGTTTACGACGAGATTCCCTTTGAGGTCTGCACTGCCGACAGCTGCGATGTCCTGGGCCGGACCGTGGTGCGGGTCAAAGAATTGCTGGAATCGTACAAAATCATTGAATTCCTCTTGAAAAACCTGCCCGCGGGTCCGATCAAGGTCAAGGCGCCGCGCAAGGTCAAGGAAAACGAAGTTTTCTCACGCTACGAAGCGCCGCGCGGCGAGAATGTCCACTACATCAAGAGCAACGGTTCTGACAAGCCGGAGCGACTGAAAGTGCGTGCCCCGACGCTGGCCAACTACCCGGCCACCATCGCGATGCTCAAGAACGGTTTCATCGCCGACATCCCGCTGATCTTCGCCGCCATCGATCCCTGCATCTGCTGCGCCGAACGCCTGGTGCAGCTTGACAATCCGCGCAGCGGCGAAAGCAAAGTTCTCACCTTCAGCCAGCTGCGGCAGATGGCAAACCAACGCTACAAGAACGTTATTTTCAAAAAAAAGGAATCATTATGGCCATTTTAAAGCCAATTCTCTATATTCTGGTCTATCCGGGTCTGATTTTCCTGCTGGTCTATTCAACTTTCTGCGAGTGGCTGGACCGCAAGTTCTACGCCCGGATGCAAAACCGCATCGGACCGCTGCACACCGGCAGGTCCGGCATCCTGCAGCCGGTCGCCGACATCATCAAGCTGTTCGCCAAGGAAGATATAGTGCCGGAGAAAGCTGACAAACACATGTTTTCCGCCCTGCCGGTATTCGCCCTGGCCATTGTGTGCACTGCCGCCCTGTACCTGCCGGTCTGGCATTACAGCACCGCCAGTTCGTTTATCTCCTTTTCCGGCGATCTGATCGTAGTGGCCTATCTGTTGACCCTGCCGACCCTGATTTTTTTCCTGGCCGGCTGGCATTCGACCAATTTTTTCTCGGCCATCGGCGGCGTGCGCGTGCTGACCATGCTTTTCGGCTACGAAATCCCCCTGCTGCTGGCTCTGCTCAGCCCGGCCGTGCTGGCCGGTTCCTGGCGCATCCTGGAAATCGCAACATTTTTCCAAAATAAACCGCTGCTGCTGCTGGTCAACAGCATCGGCTTTTTCATTGCCCTGATCGCGCTGCAAGCCAAGCTGGAACGGGTGCCATTCGACATCCCCCACGCCGAAACCGAGATCGTCGGCGGCCAATTCACCGAATATTCAGGCAAGAAGCTGGCCTTTTTCCGGCTGCTGGGCGACATCGAAATGGTCGTGGGCGCCGGCCTGATCGCCGCCGTTTTCATGGGCGGCTTCCCGGGCGGAGTTATCTTGGGACTGGTCAATTTCGTCATCAAGACATGCGTGATCATCTTCCTGTTGGCCGCCATGCGCGCCGCCACGTCGCGCATCCGCATCGACCAGATGATAAACTTTTCCTGGCGTTGGTTGGCGCCGCTGGCCGTGTTGCAGCTTTTTATAGTCATCATTATCAAAGGGATGGTATCATGAGTATTAAAGTCGCCCCGTTTTTGCCTGAACTGCTGCGCAGTCTCTTCAAAAAACCGGTCACGGTCAAGTACCCGTTTGAAAAAGACCCTGTACCCAAGGATTTCCGCGGCAATGTGGTCTTCAATGCGCCCAAATGCATCGGCTGCATGATCTGCGTCAACGACTGCCCGGCCGAAGCCATCGACATCATCCGCGTTTCGGAGACTGAAAAGAAATTCAAGATGATCCTGCACAACGACCGCTGCATCCATTGCGCCCAGTGCGTCGATTCCTGCCCGACCAAGACCTATCACATGGACGGCGAATTCGAACTGGCCGTTCTGGACCGCCACCAGCTGAAAATCGAATACAAGTAAGCCTGACCATCATCACTAAAAGATTCACCTCTCCTCAGGCCCCAGACAAACCAGGTTTGTCCTTCCCCTGTAGCGCAGATTTTCCGGAAAAACTACGGGCCCAGCTGCGCGGGGCAGAGAAAATTTTTGGGCTCGGCATCGGCATGAACTGGAAGAGCGATGACCGCCTGGGCTGCGCCTTGGCGCGCGCCCTGGCCCTGGCTCTGGCCAAAAAACTGCCGCTCTGCCCAGACATCCGCATCATCAGCGGCGGCGAAGCCCCGGAAAATTTCACCGGCACCATCCGCGTTTTCGCCCCCAGCCACGTGGTCCTGCTCGATGCTGTCGATCACGGCCTTGAGCCCGGGACAGCGTTCCTGGCCGATGAACGATCCATCGCCGTCGGTGACATGACCAGCCATCACCTCCCCTTGCGCCTGCTGATGCGCTTCCTTGGTACTTCCCTCCCCTGCCGGGTCATCCTGGTCGGCGTTCAGCCGCGGACCCTGATGCCGGGAAACAAACTTTCCGCACCGGTAAAAAAGACACTCCCCCTATTGGCTGAATTTCTGGCAGAGACGCTGAGAGCGGCGCTGGGAAGAAACTGAAGGCAGTTGGGAGGATTTACTGTGAATTCAAACCGAAGCTGATGCTCACGGTGAAATAGATCGGCCGGGGTATGCCGTCAACGATATAGGGTTCATATAGCCATTGCCTGACCGCCGCCAGCGCCGCCTCATTGAATAGGGGATGGCCGCTGATGATCCGCGCCTGGCTGACCATGCCGTAGATATCGGTTCTGGCTTCCACAATGACCATGGCCTGCACGCGGGCCGCTAAGGCCTCTTGGGGGTATTCCGGTTTGACCTGCTTGATCAACTTGGGGACTTTTTTGCCGCTGACGAAAAAAGGCTGGTCGGTGGGCAGAGTACCGCCCAACACGCCACCCAGGACGCCGCCGATAACACCGCCCTCCACGCCCCCTACCACGCCGCCGGGAACACCGCCGGGAACACCGCCCTCCACGCCGAAATCGCTGCCATCTTCGTCTTCGATCGTCATCGGCACCTCGATCGGGGCGATCAGCTTGCCGGTGAAAACTGGCGGTTTTTCCGTTGTTTTCTTTTTATCGTTTTTCGGCCCGCCGGAACCTCTCCTCCTGGCCGCCGGAGGTGGCGGGGGCGGGGGCGGCAGCGGCAAAGGCGGAGCCATGACAAAGACATTGGTCACTTTGATCTGGGGAAGTTTGCTTTCGGCCAACATTAATGGGACTACCACCAGGGCGGCGATGGCCAGCGCGTGAACCAGCAGGGAAATTGGCATGAGCAACCATTTCCGGCTGCGGGTGTTCATGTCTCCCGATTCGATCAGCGTTTCATCCAACATCTAAACCTCACCAAATTCTGATCAGTTGCTATCTTTCAATGTATAGGATACCTCATTTCAGCCGCAAAATCCAGAACAAAAATTCCCCGCGATTTTTTTTAAATAACTCGCATTTTGTTTGCTTCTAAGTCTCCAGCCGGAGCGCAATCCCATTCAGGCAATGCGCATATTTCAAGAATTGATCTCCAAAATCAAACGATTCAGTTCATTTTGATCTCTGGAATTGAGTTTCCCATAAAAAGATTTTTTGAACCGATCCAGTATATCAATTGCTTCTTTTTTGCGTCCGACCTGTAAAAGGGCGTAAGTGATATTAAAATAGGCGTCGACCAATTCTGGCTTCAATTGCAGCGCTTTTTTAAAATCGGCGATGGCCTTTTCCGCTTCATTCAACGCCAGATAAACGGCACCGCGGCCATTATAGCCGTCAGCGAGATCGGGATCCAATTGCAGGGCTTTATTGAAGTGCCGCAAGGCCGGATCCAAAAATTGACGGTCATTATCCTTTTGAAATGAACTGAAATAAACCATGCCCATGTTGCTGAAAGCCAGGGCGTGCGCGGGGTTTATTTTGATGGCTCTTTGATAATGTTTCAAAGCCAGTGCGAATTCGCCGCTCCGGTAATTAACGGTCCCGATATTGACCAGGGCATCGGCATTATCCGGGTCAAGCCGCAGAATTTTTTCTAAAATCCCACGGGCCTGATCCAGCCGATTGTCAGCGATTAAAGCCAAAGCTGTTTTCTCCATGGCTTCAATGCGTTCTGCATCTTTGCTCTCAGCCGCCGCGGAGAAGCCACGCTGCTGATCGCCCATTTCCTTCGCAAGTTCGGACAGTATGTCTTGCAAGCGCGTGTTTTGCGGTTCGATTTTCAAGGCTTGCCGGTAAAACTCGACAGCTTCCGCCCGGTTGTTTTGTTTGCGGGAAATGTCTCCCAACAAAATGAAAGCGGCGGCGAAGCGGGGATTTTTTTTCAGAATTTCCCGGCATAATTCTTCCGCCCTGGCATGTTCATTTTGGGAAACCAGCTCCAGCGCCAGAATCATCTTGAATGATTCATTGTCCGGAAAAATGGTGATGGCTTTTTGCAAAGTTGCGCAGGCCTCGGCAATTCTGCCGGTGTTTTTTTTAATCGTGAATTCCAATTCGAAAAAATTGGGCAGCTGCACGCCCGGATTACGTAAAATGATCTGCTCAAGTTCAGCTTGCGCTTCCAGATATTTTTCGGCCTTGACTTTCTCCTTCAGAGTTTCGACTTGCGCATAGAGGTCAAACCCTTTTTTAGGGTCGATCATTTCCTTGGCTTTGGCCGAAGCGGCCGAGATGTATCCCAATGATTTCAGACTGGTTAAATCATCCTGACTGAGTTCGCGTTTACCAGCTTTTCCGGCGGAAGAACAGTCGATGATGCATTGGCGCAACTGCATATCCAGCTTTCTGGCAAGTATGTTTTTTGCCTTGTAGAGGTTGACCCGTTCCGCGGCATCCTGCCCAAGGTCATACAGCTCGGGTTCGATCAGCGAGATATACTTGTGATCGTCCACGATCATTCCCGTGATGGGAGCCCAGTTATTGGTTTCCATGCCAAAGCGGCTCTCAAAATACACATGCCTTTGCTGCTTTTCTTTTTCCCCGGCGGCCAAGTTGTGGAAACTTTTTCCCTGAACTTTTTCCGGACACTTGATTGCCAAGTAGTGGAGAATCGAAGGCAGGACGTCCACCAGATTGACGCGGCTGTTGATCTTCCTGCTTTTTGCGAATAAAACGGGATTGTAAAGAATCAGGGGGACTTTCAGGCTTTCTTCATAGCAAAATATCCCATGACCGAATTCTTTGTGCTCCCCGAAAGCTTCGCCGTGGTCTCCGGCAATCACAATGATTGTCTTGGCTAAAACTTTTTTTGCTTCCAGCAAGCGGATGATTTTTCCGATATGCATGTCCACATAGGCGATTTCCCCTTCATATTTCAGCCTTTCCGAATGCGAGAACTTATTGTCCACTTCGGAGTGAAGCTGATACGGGCTGTGCGCGTCGAAAAAATGGAGCCAGGTGAAAAATTTTTTTTCATGGTTTTTTTCGAGCCAAACCGCGAATTTTTTGGTTATTTCATCCGCGGGAATTTCGTCATGGTAATTGATGATCGTCTGCTTCTGCCTAAAGGTCTCATCATAGAAATCAAAACCCTGATTCAGTCCGAATTTGGCCAACAAGGTGAAAGAAGCGATGAAGGCAAAGGTGTGGAAGCCATTTTCTTTCAGTATCTCGGCCAGGGTGGTTTCTGTCTCCGGCAGGTAATAATTTCCGTTGTTCCTGACTTTATGGGCCATGGGATAGCGGCCGGTGAAAAGCGAACAGTGGGACGGCAAGGTTAAGGGAACGGACGTGTAGCAATTCTGGAACATGATCCCATTTTCAGCCAGGCGATCGATATTTGGTGTGGAGGCATCCTGGTTGCCATAGGCGCCGATGCCGTCGGCGCGCGTGGTGTCCAGGGTAATGACCAGCAGATTGAAATGATCGGTTTTTCGGCCGCCGCAGGCCGTGAAAACGAATGCTGAAAAAACAGCCAAAATGATTGGAATCAGGCGCTTCTTTTTCATTTAATCCAGCAATTTAATCGGTGCGACCCCGGCATCGATTTCGACGGATTGGATGGGAGTATTTTCAAATATTTTGAATTTCTGGACCTTTTCTTCCACGATCAGGGTGCGCACACTCTTTCCCTCCGCGGTGACGATCCGTATGCCAACCGGAAAAACAAAATCGGTGCGCGTCTGGCTGAAGGAAATTTCGGCCGTCTGCCCGCTGATCGCGATTTGATATTGAACTTCAGGAATCTGCCGCGTGTAGACCCAGCCTTTGAAAAATTTTTGCAGGCGCTGGCTGCCCTGAGACATATGCTGGATAAAGCGGGCCGTGGTCAGGCTCTGGTATTTGAAATCGGCCAGGACCTGTCGTAACCGCTTCAGCATCTCTTCCTCGCCCAGGATCTCCCTAAGCATCAAAAAAACCAGGGCCGACTTATTGTACACGATGCTCTGGTAAGCATGCAGATTATCACTGAGATTGGCGATCCTCCGGCCGTAGACGATCGGTCCGGCGTCATTGTTGCGAAAAACCCATTTTTTGGCGCTGGCGACCGCTTTACGGAACTGGTTTTCAGAAACGCTGTGCTGCAGGTAGAAAAGCGTGGAGAACTGCGCCAGCCCCTCGGTCAGCCACTGGTCCTGGTAGGACATCCAGGAGATGACCCCGCCCCACCACTGGTGGGCAAGTTCATGGATTAAACTGTCCCGGTTGACATCGGCGAACACGATCGGGCTTTCCGTGCGAATGCGCCGGATCACGCTCAGATCGTCATCCAGGCTGGTTGTATCCATGAGGTTGAAGATCACGAATCCCTGGTTGCTCAGGCCGCCATAATCCTGCTGGCGGCGCAACAGCAGGTTCAAATCGCTAATCTCCAACGACCCGAATTTTTCAAGCAAAAAATCAAAATAATTCTTTATCTCTACGGTGGAAAGGAAATCCTTGATCCTCAGTTTCGGGTTGCCATATATCTGGACCGGTACTTTGCTGGGGATGGTCAGCAATTTTTCAAAATTGCCGCAGACAAGTGATATGCCCTTGGTGCCTGGGCTTTCAAAAACGAATTCATTGCGGTTGCCCATTTTTTGCCGCGAGCGCAGGTTCCCTGACGCCAGGCATTGCATAGGGAACGGCAGCGAGATCTTGAGCAGGCTTTTGAAGAAATGGTGGCCGGGATTCGGATAGAAGTTCTGGTCGCGGTTTAAAATATAAAAATGTTCCTGGTTCCCGCCGAACGGATCCTTCAAGTTGAACGGATACTTCAAGTTGATCCTGATCATTTCACCGGTTTCTTCGCTGGCCCAGACGTTTCCGGCATAATAAAAACTGAATTTGTTAAGCCCCTGGCCCAAGAGGAAATAAGTGTCTTCGCGGTTAAAAAGCTGAAGTTCATAGTGTTGCGACTTGCCGTAACCCTTGACGACCAGGCCGGGGTCAAGGTTGACCGTTTTCACGCTCGAAGGTTCCTTGAAATTCAGGACCGCTGTCGCGGAAAGGAAGTGGACCTGGGGATTGTAAAAAAGATTCAATTTCAGGTTTTCCAGTTCATCGACGCTGGCTTGAGTGAATTTGAGCCCCTTGACGGCGTTGTAATTCAAGTAGAATTTGTTTTCAGGAAACAAAACCAGGCTGGTGTCAGGCGCATTGCCGCTGTTAAATATATAACGGTAGAATGATTTGTACGGTTTGCGGTAAAAAATGACCTCGTTGAAATCAGCGGCAAAAGGGAAATACCACAACTCGTTGAAGAAAGGGATATGCATCCCCCATTTCTTCTGAAAAATTTCATAAAGGAGCCTGGCTTCATCGTCATCTATCGCGCTTGCAATTACGGGGGGGGGCAAATCGTTCAAAATGTCCGGCCGGCTGAATATAAAAATTCCGGCCTGGGCTTCTTTTTTAAACGCATCACTGCGGACCAAATTGAGCAGCGTCAACCGTTCCTCTTCATCATTGGGCCGGATCTTGAATTCCCATTCTCCGCTAAAAATGAACACATTGCCCATAGGCAGGCCCTGGTAAATGGCCCCCTTTTTGAAGCGGATCTCGGCGTCGCCCAAGCGGATGGTGCGGTTGGTGACGGCATAGCGGGAAAAAGAATTGACGAAATACAGGGGCTTGATGTTGCGCTTCAAGTTCAGCTGTTGGTACTTGCCGTTTTCAGAGGTGAACGTGATCTCACCGATCTCGGCGAAATTCCAGAAACGGGCAAAATACATCAAGTCATTCTGCCGCAGCAGGCTGAAGCCGACCCCTTGGCATTCTTTGAAATACTCGGCCAACTGCTGATGCGTCTGATCGTCAAACTGCGCGGCCAGAGCCGGCCAGTCTTTGTTCTGGATCATCGTTTCCAGTTTTTCCAGAGCTGAAGATGAGAGAGTTTCTAATATGAGCAAAAACAGGATCAAAAGACTTTTTTTCATGATCCCCATTGTAACGCTTTGCAATGAAATTTAAAATATGTTAAAGTTAAAAATCACATCAAGAAAAAGTTCATGAAAAGAAAAAGCATGATACGCAAATGGAATCCCTTATCAGCGAGCCGTTGCGCTTGGTTTTGCCCGAACCCGGCAGGGAGCTGAAAAATGAAAGCACTCAAACTTGTTTTGGGGTTATTTTTGCTGATACTTTTGCTGGCCAATTGTTCCGAAAAGGGCAAAGCGGTACGCACCATGCCCCCCGAAGACAAGCAGTTCCTTTCCGAAGTTCGCTATTTGATCAGCAAAAAGGAAAGCAAGATTTTCAAGAACACCCCACCTGAGGAACGACAGCAATTCATCGAGGAATTTTGGAAGGTGCGCGACCCCAGTCCCACTACCGAAGAAAACGAATTCCGCGATGAATACTACCACCGCATCGAGCAGGCCAATCATCTTTTTCGCGAGGGAAGTTCAGGCTGGCTGAGCGACCGCGGCCGCATCTACATCCTGCTGGGTGAACCGGAGCGGCGCGACGTCTACCCCACCGGCTACAGCTTTTATGATCCGCCGGTCGAAATATGGTATTACGGCTCCTTTCCGGTCATATTCGTCGACTACCATCGCGAAAACATATACAAGCTCGAACCGGGCAGCGTCCGCATGCTGAGCGTGTTCAACCTCACTCAGATGCAACTCAAACCACAAGGCATCACCCGCAATATCAGGCTGTTCGATTTCACTTTGACCATGCAAAACATCAGCCCCGGCGAGGCCAAACTTTTTATGGAAATTCCCTACCGGTTGACAATCCTGATGCAAAACGACAAGACCGGAGTTTATGAAACGAAAATCAAACTGACCGTGCGCATCAGCGTGAGCAAAAACAAAATAGTCTTGGAAAAGGAAGAAATGCGTCCCATTTCCGTGGACAAGGATAAGCTGACGCATCTGGGCAAAACCCATACCATCGAATTCGCTTTCCAGCTGCCTCCCGGCAAATACTCCGCCCAGGTAACCCTGGAAAACACCGCAGACAAAAGCCAGGCCACAAAAGAAATTAAATTTAAACTATAATTTAAGGAGAATATAATGAATTCAAAAAGATTTTTTGTTTTGGTGCTGATTACACTGTTCGCGTTCATGCTGCAGCTGCCGGCCCAAAAAAGCACGCCCGCAGCCGAAAAAAAAGGGCAAGCGCTTAATATCGCTCCCCAGGTGGCGGCCGTAATGGATGCCGATGTCGCGCAGAGGAAAAACCGCAGCGACATCCCCCTAACCTACCTGCGGACCCTTTACCTTTCGGTCCAGCAAAACCAGGTCTACCCGATATTCCTGTTCCAGATGAAAAACTCCGACCTGAATTTTGCCGCCCCGGCCGCGACCCCGGACATCCTCAAGGCGAATTTCTTCGCCTTTGTCCGCGTCTACCGCGTGGAGAACGGAGTGGCCGGAGAAATCGTCAAAGAGCACTTTATCCGCTTCGACCTGGAAGAAAAGCAACAGGGGTTCCAGCCTGAAGCCCTGAACTACTATTCCATTGCCGGCGATACATACCCGGCCGGCACCTACCTGCTGGCCCTGGCCATCAGCACTCCCGATTTCACCAAGATCTCCACCAGTTATGTTGAATTCTCGCTCCCCGATTTCGCCCAGGTCAAGGACCAGCTGGTCACCACCCCGGTCTTTTCGGTGAGTTCGCTGCAGATGCTGCCGGTCGCCGAAACGAAACTGGCTATCCACAAGAACTCCTTCGTTTACAACACCCTGGTGCTGTCGCCCGTCCTGAACAACGAATTCAAGGCCACTGAAAACCTCGACCTCTTTTATTTCATCATCGGCGGCAGGCCTGACAGTGCCACCAACGCCCAGAACCTGCAGATCACTTACAAATTTAGAAAAGATGGCAAAGAGATCAACAAACTTGCCCCGCAGACCGTCAACAGCCCCATCATCAGCCAGCCCATCGCCTTCACTTTCACCGAGATCACGAAGAATGCCAAGGGCGTGGAGACGGAGCGCATAGAGAAACTGCTGGAACCAGGTGACTACGTCCTGGAGATCGAAATACTGGACAATGTTTCCAAAGCCAAGGGCTTGCAGGAATTCAAATTCAAGATCGTTCAATAATATCCATAGAGTTTTGCCATGCCGCCTGGCAGGAATTGCCAGGCGGCATGTTTTTTTTAACCCAATTCAGCGTTTGAATTTACCAAACATTGAGAAAAAGGACGCACCATTTTCCCCTGTCTTCAGGCGCTACAAATTCTGTTTTTTGAATTTAAATTCAATAATTTGAATTTTTCGGGGGCGGGGGAAAAGGGATGAATTCTTTTAACGATATCAACCGCCTGACCTCGTAAGCGAAACCTTCTCCGTTCACGCTTTCAAAATAATGCCAGAGTTTTCAGCCAATTTCAGCCCAGCCGCTTGCTTTGGCATGAATATTGCTTAATTATTGGTGATTTGTCTAAAAAAAGGAGGACAAAACAAATGAATTCAACCAAAAGGTTCGCCCTGCTGGCGATCAGCCTGCTCCTATGCGCAGGACTGCTGACCGCCCAGCAAACCAAAGCCAAAATCTTTGGCACCGTCCAGCTTGAAGACGGTTCATTGGTTCCCGGCGTCAGCGTCGAGGCCACCAGCCCGAAACTGGTCGGCAAGACAACGTCCGTGACCGATGAAAACGGCGTATTCAGGCTTGTGAACTTATCACCGGGTACATACAAACTGGTCTTTTCCCTGCAGGGTTTTCAGACCATCGTCCAGGAAAATGTCCTGCTCACGCTCGAACAAACCCTCAACCTGAAGATCACCATGAAACTCGGCAACATCGAAGAAGCCGTGACCATCACCGGTCAGGTCGCCCAGATCGATGTCAAGAGCACTGCCAAAGGCATGACCTTGACCCGCGAAGTGTTCCAGACCCTGCCCAGAGGCCGCAACTTCGACTCTCTGGTGACCGCCGTCCCCGGCGTCTCCAGTGAAGTTCTGCTGCTTGCCGGCACATCGGTCGACGGCGCCTCAGGCCTGGAGAACATGTACTACATCGACGGCGCCGACACCACCAGCATCATCAATGGCAGTTCCGGCCAGAGCGTGTCATTTGACTTCGTCGACGAAGTCCAGGTCAAGGCTTCCGGTTACAGTGCCGAATTCGGCGGTTCCTTGGGCGGCGTCATCAACGTCGTCACCCGCTCGGGCGGCAACGAGTTCCATGGCGAAGTCATCGGCTACTACAGCGGTGCCCCCCTGCGCAGCAAGTACCGCGACATTCTGGATCTGGACCTCAACGACACCTCCAAAGCCGTCTATTATCCTTATGCAACTTATTATGGTGTAAATGCTGACAACCGCATCGAAGGCGGCTTGAACCTCGGCGGCTATATCTTAAAAGATAAACTCTGGTTCTTCGGCTCCATCATTCCGGTTTACTACAACAATACCCGCACCGTCACATACTTCGACGAGACCAAAAAGGATTGGAAGCGTACAGAAAACCAAATGAACTTCTCGGTCAAGCTGACCGCCCAGCCCTTCAAGAACTTGCGCCTGGGCGCCAGCGTGGTCAACAACTTCTACAAATGGAAAGGCGATTTTACCACGGCCAATGTTTTCGGCAACCCCACTCCTGCTGTCTCCAATGATGACTACGGCTTCTCCTATCCCAATACGTCGGGCAATTTCAGCGCCGATCTAACCATGGGCAACAACTTCATGTTGAGCGCCCGCGTCGGGTATTTCAAGACCAATACCACCAACCAGCTCGTTCAGCCCAGCGATGAGCCCTGCTTCCAATTCCTGACCGAGGCTCCCGGCGGCTATTTCAAAACCACCAACATCGGCCTGCTCGACGTTCCGGCCTCGTACCAGAGGGCCTCGGGCTTTCAGAACTATTCGCGCGGCAACGTCATGGTCATGAAAAACGACATCGCTGAAAAACTGAGCGTTGGCGTGGACCTCTCCTACTTCATGAACCTCGCTGGTGAACACTCCTGGAAAGCCGGCTTCAACTGGGCCCACAGAGGACAGAACGTCGACAACACCGCCAAAGGCGCGGTCCTGTTCTTTGGCTGGAACCGCGACATGATCGCCTACGGCGTCAACTACGGCCGCGGCAAGTACGGCTACTATGGCGTGCGCGGCAACGCCGTGACCGGCCCCTACGGCGACTTCTACAATGCTTTCGGCAACATGCTTTCCCTCTACATCCAGGATTCCTGGACCATCGCCAACCGGTTCACCATCAACTTCGGCGTGCGCGCCGAATCCGAATACATCCCCTCCTACGCCACCGGCAACCCCGAGTTTGAAGCCCTGCAGCCGATCAAATTCGGCCTCGGCGACAAGATTGCCCCGCGCCTCGGCTTCGTCTGGGACGTCAAGGGCGACTCCTCCCTGAAGGTATTCGGTTCCTACGGGATGTTCTATGACGTCATGAAGCTCGCTATGGCCGCAGGTTCCTACGGCGGGTTCAAGTGGAAGAGCACCTACTACGCCCTGGACACCTACGAATGGGACAAGATCGGCGTCAACGGCAACTTCCCCGGACGCCTGCTCTACACCGGCCCCGGCAACACGATCGATTTCCGCGCCCCCTCTTTCAACACCACCGATCCCGACATGAAGCCCATGACGCAACAGGAAATCTCGCTGGGTCTCGAAAAGAGACTGCGGGAAGACCTGGCTCTCTCCGTGCGCCTGGTCAACAAGCACCTGCTCTGGGCCATTGAAGATATCGGCGTTCTGCTGCCCGAAGGCGAAATGTATTACACATCCAACCCCGGCAGCGATTTCATCAAGAAAAAATACGCGGAAGCCAGGGCCTCCGGCCTGATCCCGCAAAACGCTCCCGACTGCCCCAAAGCCAAGCGCGACTACTACGGCGTCAACATCGCCGTCGACAAGCGCTTCTCCAATAATTGGCTGGGCGGCATCTCCTACACCTGGAGCAGCCTGAAGGGCAACTACAACGGTCTGGCTTCCGGTGACGAGGTCGGCCGCACCGACCCGAACACCGAACGCTACTTCGATAACTGGTACGTTTCCCAGACCCTGGACCTGAAACCTTCCGTTGGCCCGCTGCCCGGAGACCGCACCCACTACTTCAAGGCCTACGGTTCCTATTCCTTCCCCTTCGGGGTCACCACCGGTATGGTATTTAACCTCATGAGCGGTACGCCAACTTCTACCGAATGGAGCATGGACTATCAGGGTTATTTCCCATTCGGCCGCGCCGACCAGGCCCGCGCCCCCATGCTATGGTTCGCCAACTTCTACGTGGAATACAACCTCAAACTCGGCAAGAACAACCTGAACATCAACCTGAACGTGGACAATGTCTTCGACATCAAGACCGCGCAGCGCATCTACCCGATCTACAACCAGGGTGCCGTGGCTATCTCGGATCAGAGAATCTCGGAAGGTCCTTGGAACATCAACGACTACGCGCCCGAGCTCGACCCGCGCTATCTCATGGAGGCTAATTTCTACGGGCCGCTGACCGCCCGCCTCGGCCTCAAGTTCAGTTTCTAAACCGCCAGCTAATAGTCAGTTAGCGGACATAAAAGGCCCCGCCCCCTTCCGGGGGGCGGGGTTTTCTTTTGCCCTCAACTCATCCCCCCAGTAGAAAAGTAACGCGTAACAAGTGACGAAGGAACACTGCAGTTCGACGTTCGACGTTCGAAGTGAAGAAAAGATGAACTACAGGTAATGGGTTATAGGTATTAGGGTAGAGGTTAGTAGCAACAAACGATATTTTCTTCCCGATGACCTATAACCCATGACCTATGACCTAATCTTGGTATTATGTCTTTACTAACACCAACACTAAGATCTAACTCGGTTAAGCTACAGTTCGACACTAACACTAGTTCCCATAGAAAGCCGGCTGCACAGGCAGCCGGCGTCAGGTTCAGATAGATCCGCTCTACTTGATCTTGGTCAGGGATTCGATCAAACTCTTCACGACCGGCGCCTGGGGCGATTCGGGATCACGCTTGAGGAATTCGTTCAAATATTCGATCGCCTTGGCCATATCCCCCTTGTTCAGATAAGCATAGCCTATCTTGAGGTAGGGCTCGCTCCATTCGGGTTTGATCTGAATGGCCAACTTGTAATAATCGATGGCTTTGTCGGTCTGATTTTTCCCGAAAAATATCTCGGCCACATTGTAGGCCAGGATCTCGTCTTTGGGATTGAGGGCGATCGACTGGGTGAAGAATTCCTGGGCTTCCTTCAATTTTTCCTGCCGCAGGAAGACCTCGCCGAATGAGGCCAGCGCCTTGGCCTGCATGACGACATCGGCTTTTTCCTTGGCCTTGGTCTGGGCGATCAGGTATTGTTCGTTGGCTTTGTCGTATTCGCCTTTCTCGCGGTAGATGTCGCCGATGTTGAAATAGATTTGGTAGACATTGGGGTTGAGTTCAGCGAATTTTTGAAAGAGCGCCAGCGCTTCGTCGAACTTGCGTTCGCCGTAGAGCTGGTTGCCCTTTTCCAGCTCCTGCATGGAAGCCTCGTCCTTGACCTTGGCCTTCTTTTCCTTGTCTTCGCGCAGGACCAGCTTGACGGGAGGATTTTTTTCCAGCTGCTGCACATGCGCCTGAGCGCTACTGTCCAGGTACCCTTCGGCCGCAGCGGTCACCGTGACATTGCCCGTGCCCAGGCTGATGAAGCTCCATTCCCCCTTGGCGCCGGAGACGGTCTCATCCTTCAGCCCACCTTTCTCGAATTCCAGTTTGACCGTGGCCTTGGCGACCGGGTCGCCTTTCTCATTGACCACGAAGCCCGCCAGCCGGCCCTTGCCACGGCCGGCCTGGGCAAAAGCCAGTGCTGAAATGACGAAGACGCAGGCCAGGACGCTCCAGATTTTTTTGTTCGCTTTATTCATAGTACATACCTCCATTTTTGATCGCCGATCTTCGGCTGATATATTAAACGGTTTCATTTGCTGGTTTTCTTCAAGCCGTTGACCTTTTCCTTGATGAGCGGCTGCTTGGAGTTGAGACTCAATGATTTTTCCCAAGCCTTTAAAGCTTCTCCCGTGTTGCCCAATTGGAAATAGCACTCGCCGATCTGGTTGAAGACATTGATGTTGGCTCCGAAACGGGTGATGTATTCGGCATAGTGGCCGATTGCTTCCTCGAATTCCCCCAAGCCCTGGCAGGCTTGGCCCAGGGGCAGGGTGAATTCGAAGCGTGATTTTTCCTTGACCATGGGCAGGGCAATAGCCTTGGTTTTCGCGTATTCCTTTTTCTGCAGCAATATTTGGCAGTAATCGATACCGAAACGGGTGTTGCCGGGATTTTTCAGATAGGCCGCTTCCAGAAGGGTTTGGGCCTGACCCAGATCGCCTGTTTGGATATACTGCCGCCCCATTTCGTTGAGGAACACGGAAAAATCGCCGGCGGCCGTGGGGACGGAAACGACCCAGGGACGGGGCAGGGAGGGCTGGGGAGTGATGTAATAATCAGCGCTTTCAGAGAGAATTTCCTTTTCCCCACTGTCAAGCAGAGCTACTTTGACGCTGTAATAAGCCGGGGTATACCCTTTCAGCGGCAAGACCTCGATCACGTCGGGCAGGGAGGCGTAATCACGAAGACTGCGTTCATTGCTGAGGATTTTTTCCTCGCCGCGAAAAAGGGAAAATTTCAGGCTGCCATTTGCCATCAGGTCTTTGTTCAAGCCATAAAGCTGAAAAAAGATTATCAGATCGTCGGAAACAAGAAAGTCATTGCGGGGCGAGGGCAGCAGGTGGCTGCCGCTGAAAAGGAAAGGTTTGAACGCGGCGATGGCGGAGGCATCGGTTTTGCGATTGGCCAGCAGCAGCTGCGACATCCCCAACTTTTCCTCGGCCGGAATGACGAAATCCTTTTCCAGGGAAGTGAATTCCTTGGTGGTCAGGTTTTTCAGGAAAATGGTAATGCGATAGCTGCCGGCAATGACCGGAACCATGTCCTGGAAGCTGAAGAGCTTGTCCTTGACCTTACTCATCTGGCTTTCGGTCAACTCGATAGGAATTTTCCGGGATATCTGCGAGATAATCTTTCCGGAACGATCGGAAATGTTGCCGGAAATCTCAATGGTGGTGTAGAATTTTCCCTGATACTCTTCCATGGAAAGGCGCTTGGGTTCGATCAGGTAGTGGATGAAATAGTACCCCGAACGGTCGCGGATGACGTTGAGCTGGGAACTGCTTTCCATGTAATTGTCGGCGTAATCGACCTCTACCTGCCCCTTGAACTTGAGGAAATTCTTGGCGTAGATATTGTTGATCTTCCGCTGCGGGGCCTGGGGGATCTTTTCCCTGATGAGCAGATCGGATGCCAGGGAAGGGGTATTGCTGATCGGTTCATTGGAAATAAGCGAAAGCGAAACTATAGCCACGTGCGGTTCAATTTCGAGCAGAGCATTGTAAGCATCCGTGTATTGGGTGGGATCGCCCTCGTAATTGCGCATCAGGGCTTGGGGGCCGAACTTGATGGGCGAATACAACTCATATTCCCCGAACCCGTCTTTTTTGAAAAAGACTACGCTGAAAGACTCGGGCAGGCCCAATGCCGCCATTCCCTGATAAAACCAGATAATTACCGGATAAATTTCATTGACATTCTCGAAACGCTCGATGCTTTTCGGCTCTCCCAGGGTGATGTAAATCCGGCCCATGTCGGTCCGCCAGCCCGGAGCTGGGGAATCCTTGCCGAACCAGTTGTTGGCGTAGGCAATGCGCCGGTAATGCTCCTTTTTAAATTCGTTTTCCGGAAGATTGGGGTTGGGGTTGCGCTGCTTCCAAAAGGCGCTGATGAACGTGTCGCGCTCCCGGTCCGATTCCAGTTGCAGGAACACCTCTTTCTCGGAGGAAGTAATGATATACACGACCTCATCCGTGAGCCAAACGCGATGCTGGGGGGGGAGTTTTTTTATGAGTTCCTTTTCAGAAACTGCAGGTAACAAGAGGCAGAGAACCAAAACGCCGAATACCAAAAGCATTTTTTTCATCATTTCCTCGCAGCAGGCTCAGTATTGTTTTTTTATTATAGCATTCCCAACTCGCTTTGGCAAGGAGTCCTGGCACAGAAATCGCTGTTTTTCAGGCAGGTGAAAAAACATGAATAAAAGACCCCCCTGGGGAGGGGGGTTAGGGGGAGAGAATGAAAGAAAATTGCTCGCCAATTACCAAGTAATACGGAACGATTCAATAAAAGGTTTTCATATTCCAATTGCGCCTTTAATTATTAGCCAAAAACGCTTTTTGGCAATTCTTTTGCCCTATGCAAGAAACACCGCCGGGAAATGTTATAATACAATCAGAAACAAAGCAGAAAACGATCACGGGAGGAAAAGAACTATGACTGAATCCCAGGCACACCTCAAAAACAAAACAATCGCGTTTATTATTTTTTCCTTTATCCTGCTTTTTTCAAGCTGTCGCAGCCTGGAAACCATAAGCAGTCAATGGCTGACAGTTCCCATCGACCGCAATGGACAAATGGAAGACTTTGCCAAGAAAATCACCAGCCACCTGTACGAAAATGGCTTGCTGGCCGGGGTGGGCAATGATGAAAAGTACTTGTATATACTCTTTTCTCCCGATATCCGTCACCATGCACGCCCGCCCAGCCGCGCCCAACTGACATTATGGCTGGATGGCAGCGGCAGAAAAGCCGGGAAATACGGATTCATTTATACCAGGACTTATTTCCCCGAGGGCACGGACAGCACCCGACCGGGGAGGAAGCATGCGCCGCCAGAACTGAATGACACCGGAATAAGCAAACCGCCAGCACTCATTGAATCCCTGCTACAGTTCATCGATATGTCTAATAAAAAACAGACATTCCTTCCCCCCGATGGCTCCCAGGGCCCGCAAATTAATTTTTCCTCGGATTGGGGCGACTTTGTTTATGCCTGGCGCATTCCGTTGATTGAAGAAATAAAAGAAAATTTTTTCGGTTTGGCCGCCAAACCAGGACAAGCCATCAGCATCGGCTTGCTTTGGGAAATCAAACCGCTGTTTGATTTAAAAAAGCCCGATGACCGACCGGGCGCCGGCTTCGGCTCACCCGACGAGGGTGGCGGCAGAATGGGCGGTGGCATGGGCAGAGGAGGCCAGGGACCGGGAATCGATTTAACCGAACTTCCAGCCAGCAGAAAAATCTGGCTGAAAATTATTCTGGCTCACAAATAAAAACGTCAGGTGTTAAGATGGTGCTGATTGATCCTATATTTTATTCAACATTTATTTTTTTATTAAAATGGCTGGCAGCCGAACCAGGAAAATTTTCGGCACAGCCAGCGGTTGCCCAGGGTGAAAATAGTAAAGGTGATGGCGTAGGCGCCGATGACGTCGATGGTATAATGTAGGTGCGAAAAATAGACCACCAGCAGGCAAAAAACCTGCAAAGCCAGGAATATCCGGGATTCCTTCTTGCCCAACCGGCGTGAAAACAAGTAAAGTAGAAAGGTAGTGGCGATATGGCCGGAAAAAAACATGTCCTTGGTCAGAAATATTCCGGCTGTGTCACCGATCAGAGCCTGGTAAGGATTGACCAGCTTCCACCATGTCGGCCACAGGTCGAATGGCCGCAGGGCATTGATATCAAGAGGGTTTGTCGGGCCCAGACCGGTCAGGGGAATCATCAGGCCGCGGGTAAGGGAAATGACGCCGTCGATGATGACAAAACGGGCAAAAAGCTTGCGGTCGCGGTATAAAAGATAAAGGGCCGGCGGAAAATAACAGGCGATCCAAAAATAATAATTCCAATGGGCAACCCAGGGCAGGCGCGGCACCACAGCTAACAGCAAATCGGGAAGGTGCGGCGCCGGCCGCAGTTCGTTGAACAGCACCGGGATCAGCATCAGGCTGTGGCATAAATAGCGGAACAGGATGGCCGCCGCCAAATAGCCGAAAAAAACATGCCAGGGGTATTCGTCCTGCCCTGGCCGCAAACGCTTTTCAAGTTGTGCTGTGTTCAAGCAAATCATTAACATACCAGTTAAAATCAAATCAATAAGATGCGGGGGTATCCTTCTTTGCCGCGGCGGTGCCGACTGTTTTTTTGGCTGTCCATTTTCCCAAGGCTCCCGGGGTGGTTTCGAAGGCGCCGCTCATGGTCGTCTTGCTGTCGAATGAACCGAGATATTGTTCGGTATTACCATTGTCTTGGAACACGACGTCTTTCTTGTCGACAACAGTATAGTGGCCTTTGGTGATCGTGCCGTTGGCGTTTCTCTCGAATGTGCCCATCACCCTGTCAAAGTCGTCGTAAGGCGTGAATGTCCAAACGCTGTCATAATCAGCAAAACCTTCAGTGGTATAATCATTGTGGAATTCCCAAACCCCGGTGACATCGTACTTGTCCTTGGAAACCAGCATGACCACAATGAAGACCACGGCAGCCACGGCCGCTATGCCAAGTATAATGGGCAGAGCGTTCTTTTGGTTGAATTGGTAGCCGGCCTGCTGTTCTTTTTCAATGAAATTCTGAGCTTGTTCCGCGCTCCCCATAACTTCCTTATCCTGGTTCAGTGCCTGCTCCGCCGGCAAGGGCCGCGAGGAGATCGGCAGTAAAGTCAGAAAAGTCAAGATCACGCCCAGCGCGATCATTTTTTTATATCTTTTAACCATGATTGCAAGCCTCCTTAGCCCATATTTCTTATAGTATTTTTTGCTGTAAATGTCAATATTTATTCTTGCCACGCGGGAAATTATTTGTTTCTTTTAAAGTTCCTAACTCGGCCTTGCGTCGGCGGCTAAGCGTCTGCCGGCTGGGTTAGTGCTGAGTAAGTGATCTGTGCTTGGACTAAAAATCAACAGGTAGTTGACAAAAATCACTAATGATACTATAATGGTTATGTTAGTTAATGCTAACTAACAGGAAATGGAAATGAAAGAAATCACGGCCAGACAGAAAGAGATTGTCGCCGCTGCCCTGGGTATCATCAGTGAGCGCGGCCTGGAAGCGTTGACCATGAAAAATATCGCCGCCCAAGTCGGCTTCAGCGACGCCGCCGTTTATCGCCATTTCCAGAACAAATTTTATATTCTGAGCGCCATGGTGGATAGCTTTGCCAACGGTTCCATTCAGGAGCTGAACAGGATCAGCGCCGGCGACGGTTCCGGTTTGGAACAAGTCAAGCAATTCTTTTTTGACCGCTGCCGGACTTTTGCCGCCGACCGGGCACTGGCCACTGTCATGTTCGCCGAGGATTTGTTTAAAAGCGACCCAGCTATTGCAGCCAAGATCCACGGCATCATGCATGACCACCGCCGACTACTGCTGAAATCGATCCGCCGGGGCCAGCGCCAGGGTTTGATAAAACATCTTCCAGCCACGCATTTTTTCACCATCATCATGGGTTCGCTGCGCCTGCTTGTCAGGCAATGGCAGGTCAGCGGCTACAGTTTCGAACTGCCGCGGGCCGGTGAAAAATTGTGGCAATCGCTGGAAATACTGATCGGCAAATAAAAAAGGGGAGTTTCATGAAAAGAAAAATTATTCAAATCGACCACGAGCTATGCAACGGCTGCGGCCTATGTCTGCCCAACTGCCCCGAAGGGGCGCTGCAACTTATTGACGGCAAGGCCAGGCTGGTATCCGATCTCTTTTGCGACGGCCTTGGGGCCTGCATCGGCACTTGCCCGCTTGGGGCTATCCGCGTCGAGGAAAGGGAGGCGGAACCCTACGATGAACAAAAGGTCATGGCCAATATTGCCCCCCAGGGCGACAATGTCATCCGCGCCCATCTGGCCCACCTGGCCGCCCACAATGAACAGCAATACCTTGAGGAAGCGCAACGCTATTTAAAGGACCGCGACATTGCACTGCCGAAAGAGTTTGAGGGCTCTGGTTGCTGCTCCAGCAAACCAGGGGCAGCGGAAAAAGAAGCCCCTTGCTGCCCGGGAGCCCGGGCAATCGACCGGCGGGAGATTGAACCACAGCAGCAAAGGCAGAATCAACCAAGCGGTGAACAGCCGGCAGAATTAAAAACCTGGCCGCTGCAACTGCAGCTGATCAACCCCCAGGCTTCATTTTTTGACAACGCCGATCTGCTGATTGTCGCCGATTGCGTTCCTTTCGCCTATGCTCACTTTCACAGTGATTTTTTAAAAGGCAAAGTGCCCATCATTTTCTGCCCCAAACTTGACCGCACCATTGATCAATATCTAACCAAATTGACAACGATTTTCCAACTGCACCCCATCCGCTCCCTGCATGTCGTGCACATGGAGGTTCCATGCTGCTCGGGGACAATGGTGCTGACGTGCCAGGCCCTGGCCGCGGCCGGCAAAGAAATTCCATTCCATGAATACACAATTTCACTGCATGGTAAACTGCTCGAAAAAAAATTAAAAGGAGGAACCCATGGCTGAAATCATGAAATTAAAAGAACTTGTCAACTATCAGGACAATGCCATTGTCAGCAAAACAATTGTCGAAAAGGAAACCGGGACCGTCACCCTGTTCGCCTTTGACAAAGATCAGGCCCTAAGCGAGCATACGGCTCCATTTGACGCCCTGGTCCAGGTCATCGACGGCCGGGCCGAGATCAGCATCGCCGGAGTCCCCCACCTGGTCAACGAAGGCGAGATGCTGGTCATGCCCGCCCAGCAGTCCCACGCCCTCAAAGCCCTCACCCCCTTCAAGATGCTGCTAACCATGATCCGCGTCGAAGAAGCGAAATCATGTGGAATCAATCCCCGTTCCAAGTAGAAAGGCCACCAGCATATGATTTGTGAACCGGACACTTGCAATCCAGCGCCTTTGAATTTATAATGAATTTGCTGCCGGTCATGGGAGTTATATATGGATAAAATATATTTGGACAACAACGCCACGACCATCGTCGATCCGCGGGTCAAGGAGGTCATGGAGCCTTTTTTCTGCCAGCAGTACGGCAACCCCAATTCGCTGCATAGTTTCGGCACCGAGGTCCACCCCGCCATGCGCCTGGCTATGGACCGGCTTTACTGCGGCATCGGTGCCAGCGACGAGGACGACATCGTCATCAACGGCTGCGCCTCCGAAGGCAACAACCATGTGCTCAAGGGCGTCTATTACGACCTGATCCGCAACGGACCCAAAAGCGAAATACTCACCACCCAAGTGGAACACCCCTGCGTGCGCAACAGCTGCGCTTTTCTGGAAAGTCTGGGCGCCAAGGTCACCTACATGCCGGTCAATGCCGACGGTATCGTGGACGGCGAAACGCTGCGCCGCCACATCCATCCGGACCGGACCGCCCTGGTATCAATCATGTGGGCCAACAATGAAACCGGGCTGATCTTCCCCATTCCCGAACTGGCGGAGATCTGCCGCGAAAACGGCGTTCTCTTCCATACCGATGCCGTGCAGGCCATCGGCAAGATCCCGGTAGACGTGGGCCGGGTGCCAGTCGATTTCCTCACCTTCAGCGCCCACAAATTCCATGGACCCAAAGGCATTGGCGGCCTGTTCATCCGCCAGGGGCTGAAACTGACGCCGCTGATCCATGGCGGCGAACAGATGGGCGGCAAGCGTGCCGGGACGATCAATGTCCCCTACCTCATCGGCATGGGACTGGCCATGGAAATGGCGGTCGAAGGCCTGACCTACGAAGATAGCGGCGTGCGCCGTCTGCGCGACCGGCTCGAAGACGCCATCCTGGCCATTCCGGATACCATGGTAGTAGGCAAGCGCGAACTGCGCACCCCGAACACCATCCTGGCCAGTTTCCGCGGCATCGAGGGCGAAGCCATGATCTGGGACTTGAACGCCAGCGGCGTAGCGGCCTCCACCGGCAGCGCCTGCGCTTCCGAATCACTGGAGCCGAACCCCACTTTCGTGGCCATGTGCATCAGCGACGAACTGGCCCATACCGGCATCCGCTTCAGCCTGTCGCGCTTCAGCACCACAGAGGAGATCGACCTGGCCGCGGCGGTAATCCGCCAGTCGGCACAGAGGCTGCGGGCCATATCTTCGACCTATAAAAATAGCAAATAAAAGCGAAAACATGAGCGAGGCAAAATGGCAAAGAACGATTTGATCGGCGGTTCCCTCTGGGAACAATATTCCGCCATAGTCAGCCAGCGGATGAACAACCCCATGCACCGCGGTGAGATCAGTGAAGCTGAAGCCAAAGCACTGGGAGCGCGGCTGGTGGTAGCCGATTGGGGAGCCGAGGCCTGCGGCGACGCGGTGCGCCTGTATTGGGCCGTGGACCCCAAAACCGACCGCATTCTGCAGGCGAAATTCAAGAGTTTCGGCTGCGGCACGGCCATCGCCTCATCGGACATGATGGCCGAGCTGTCCATGGGCAAAACCGTGGACGAAGCCCTGAAGATCACCAACATCGAGGTGGAGAGATCCCTTAGGGACAACCCCGAAACCCCGGCCATCCCGCCTCAAAAAATGCACTGCAGCGTCATGGCCTACGACGTGATCAAGAAAGCGGCTTCGATCTACAAGGGCGTGGACATGGCCAGCCTGGCCGAAGAAGAGATCGTCTGCGAGTGCGCTCGCGTCGGCTTGCGCACGATCAAGGATGTCATCCGCATCAACGACCTGAAAACTATCGAAGAGATCACCCAATATACCAAGGCCGGGGCCTTCTGCAAGTCCTGCCTGCGCCCAGGCGGGCATGAAAAACGCAAATATTACCTGGTCGACATCCTGCGCGATACCCGCGCCGCCATGGAACAAGAAAAGCTTTTCGCCCAGGCCGATGCCGGCGATTTCGCGGCCAAGAACCTGATCCAGAAACACCGGGCCATCGAGAAGGCGCTGGACGAAAAAATCCGCCCGGCCCTGGCCGCCGACGGCGGCAGCCTGGAGGTCGTCGACATCCGCGAAACCGAAGGCGCGGTCAGCGTTTATATCCGCTACTTGGGCGCCTGCAAGGGCTGCATCAGCAGCACCAAGGGCACCCTGCAGTTCATCGAAAGCATGTTGCGCAAGGAATTGGCCGAAAACATCAGTGTGCTCCCGGTTTAAAATCGTTCAGCCGAAAAAAGCTTTCATTATAATCGTTTTGCGCTGTGAATTATGAAATAAAACATTATCTCGGCAGCGACAATACTCATTCTGGCATTTTTTATCACCTGCGGTAAAAACAGCGGTAAAAATATTGACTAAAACCTGAAATTGTGTTATAAAAAGAAACTGTCCATTAAAGGAGATGACCATGTTTGCCATACTTGAAACCGGCGGAAAGCAGTATAAAGTTGCCGAAGGTGACATTTTGGAAGTGGAATTGCTTCCCGAAGAGTTCGTCAAAAAAAATACGGCCAGTTTGGATACCGTTTTGCTGCTGCAGGACGATAAGCAGCTGCATATCGGCAATCCCTATGTCAAGAACGCTAAGGTCAAGGCAAAAATCCTCGACGAAATCAAGGGTGACAAAATTCACATCTATAAAATGAAATCCAAGAAAGGCTACCGTAAATCGCAGGGGCATCGGCAGAAACTCCATAAAATTCAAATCGAAAAGATCGAAATCAAGGCGAGCGCCAAAGTCAAGGAGACTGAATAATGGCTCATAAAAAATCCGGCGGCAGCGCGAAAAATGGTCGCGAAAGCACTTCCAAACGACTTGGCGTCAAAAAATACGGCGGCGAAGCAATCAACGCCGGTTCAATTATCGTCAGGCAAAGAGGCACACGCATCAAACCCGGGAAAAACGTCGGCCTGGGCAAGGATGATACCCTTTTTGCCCTGTCCACAGGCAAGGTACGTTTTGTCACCCGGGCCGGGCGCAAATTCGTCGAAGTCGATCCCAATTAATTTTTTCGACGTTTCCCGCCAACCCCATATTCCAATCGATCACCTTTAATAACCCATGTTCATTGACCGAACCAGCATATCCTTTCAAGCCGGAAACGGCGGCAACGGCTGCCTGAGCTTCCGCAGGGAAAAATTCATCCCCCACGGCGGCCCGGACGGCGGCGATGGCGGCGATGGCGGCGATATCATCCTGATCAGCACTGGAGTGTGCCAATCACTTGGAGATTTCAAATACAAGAAACTGATTAAGGCCGAAAGCGGCGGTCAGGGCAGAAGCAAGAAGCGGACCGGGAAAAATGGAGCCACAATTGTCCTGCAGGTTCCGGCCGGAACCGTGGTTAAAACTTTTCCCGACGAAAAACTGATTTTTGATTTTGATCGTATCGGTTTGCAATTCATTCTGGCCAAGGGTGGCAAAGGCGGCCGCGGCAATATCCATTTCAAATCTTCGGTCAATCAGGCGCCGCGCCGGGCTGAAAAAGGGGAAAAGGGGGAAAGCATTCAAGTCATTCTGGAATTGAAACTCATCGCTTTCGCCGGACTGGTTGGATTGCCCAACGCCGGAAAATCGACTTTAATTTCAAAAATCAGCTCCGCCAAGCCTAAAATTGCCGACTATCCCTTCACCACCCTGATCCCCAATCTGGGCGTAGTTGATTTCAACAAACGGAACCTGGTTGTGGCCGACATTCCCGGTATATTGGAAGGCGCCCACCAGGGAGAAGGGATGGGCTTGGAATTTTTAAAGCATATCGAGCGAACCAAAGTTCTGATTTTCATCATCGATGTGGCGCCGTTCAGCCTGCTGCCGCCCCTGAAAAATTTTCAGGTTTTGGAAAAAGAACTGGCCATGTACCACCCCCTGCTGTTGAAAAAGAAGCTTATGGTGGTTGCCAACAAGATTGACCTGGTGGCGGAAAACAGGGCCGGGGTTGATGCCTTGCATGATTTGTGCCGCAAGCGTAAAATCCCCTATGTGGAAATATCGGCGTTGAAAGAAATCAACCTCTTGAAATTGAAAAAAATACTGTTCGCATTTTATGAACCAGAGTAAAACCGGATTACTGGGTGGAACCTTTAACCCTATTCACCGAGGGCATGTTGAATTGGGGCTGAAAATAAAAGCAGCCTTCGGCCTGGAAAAAATCCTGTATATCCTGTCCGCCCATCCTCCGCATAAAAAACTGCAGGCGCTGCCCACGGCGGAAATGCGCTTGGCCATGCTGAAAGAAGCTTTAATGCCATACCCCGGACTTGTGCCCTGCGACCTGGAACTCCGCCGCCCGGGAGACTCCTGGACCATCGACACTATCCGCCAGTTGAAAAGCGAATATCCGGCCGAACAGTTTTACTTCATCACCGGCAGCGAGGGATTTTTAAAAATAAAGACCTGGAAAGCATATCAGCAGCTGCTCAGGGAGGTTTTTTTCATAATTGTCATACGCCAAAAAGGTCACCAACCCTTGGTAGAGCGTTTGTTACGGAGCGAAAATATACCGATCGGCCGGGAACCAGAAAATTCACCGCTACCGCCAACCGCCTTCCTTTACTCCTATGCTTCTGCCTATCTCACGCTTTCAGCAACAGCCGTCAGAAAAAAAGCCGCCCGCGGCCAGGACATTTCGTCATGGGTTGAAAAAAGCGTCCAAACCATCATGGAGGAAAACAAATTATATGAAGATTGAGGAATTTAAGCTGGTCCTTGATGATTTGCAAAAACGCCGCATCCCCGCTGAAATCAAGAAAACGGTGCGGATCCTGCTGGATAAAAAAGCTGAAAAAATCACGGTTTTGAAGCTGAAAGGAATCACCGAAATGACCGACTACCTGGTCATTTGTTCCGGAAATTCCACCCGCCAGAACAATGCCCTGGCCGACGCCCTGCAGGAAACCCTGAAAAAAGAGCTCAATCTGCAACCTTTGGGCGTTGAAGGCAAAAGGCTGGCAGAATGGATACTGGTCGACTATGTCGATTTCGTCATCAACATTTTTTCCGCCGAGTGGCGGAAGAAATATTCCCTGGAAAAACTTTGGATGGATGCCAAACGATACGATTTTTACCCTGATTTCTAATCTTAAAGATCAGAAATCGCTGGCCATCAAGGAGACAATCGAAAAGATCGCTCCTTTGCAAACAGCGGTTCTGCTTTACGGCGAAACCGGGACCGGCAAGGATTTCTGGGCCAAAGCCCTAACCGGGCTCAGCCCCTTCCAACCGCTGCTCAGCCTGGGCTGCGGCGATGTGCCCGAAACGCTGCTGGAAAGCGAATGGTTCGGCTTCCAGAAGGGAGCCTTCACCGGGGCTGACCGTGATTTTTCCGGCAAATGGAAAACCGCCGAAAATGGCACAATTTTCCTCAATAATATCGATCTGCTGAGCCTGAATATGCAGGCTAAACTGCTGCGCGTGATCGAAAGAAAAAAATTTTCCCCACTGGGTTCCACTCAGGAAACGGACATCGCGGCCCGATTTATTTTTTCGGCCGACAGCTCTATTGCGGAAAAAGTACAGCGCGGTGAATTTCGCTCCGACCTGTATTTCCGGATAGCCGCAGTGAGCATTTTTATTCCGCCTTTGCGCGACCGCAAAAAAGACATCCTGCCGCTGCTGCAGTATTTCTGCCGGCAACTTCAAGTGGACATGCGACTCGCCCCGGAACTTCTGCAGAAACTGCTGGATTATCCCTGGCCAGGCAATATCCGCGAACTGGAAAATTTCGTCTTCGGACTATCCGTGCGCGGATGCCCCATGAGTGAAAAAGATGTCTGTTCACTGCTGGATCGGCCGCAAAACATTTTGCATGTCATCCAATCCGGCGAACGATCGCTGGCTGAGGTGGAAAAAGAATATATCGCCTACCTGGTACGCAAATATAAAAACAAGAGCCGGGTGGCACGTATCTTGAAAATATCACGCAAATCTCTATATAACAAGCTAAAAATATATGAAAACCATTGAATTGCTCTGCAGCGGTGAATTAAAATTTGTAAGCCTGCAAGAACTTGAAAAAAAGTATTTACAAAACATTAATTATTTTGTAAAATTCAACATAAAAAAAATAAAGGAGATTAAACATCAAGAGGAAATTTTCGTGAGAGAAAAAGAAACGGTCATGTTCCTTAAAGAAATTAAAGAAAAGGATTATGTTATTGCTTTAGACAAAGTTGGCAAAAAAATGGACTCGCCGCAATTTGCCAAATTCCTGGAGCAAAAAATATCCTACCATCCAGGCCGACTGGTTTTTTTAATCGGCGGCTTTGCCGGCTTCACTGACCGGCTGCGGCAGCGCTCTAATCAAAACATCTCATTTTCAGACATGACATTTTCTCACGACATTTTCCGCATCGTTTTTCTGGAACAAGTGTACCGGGCGTTGACTATCATCCATGGAATCAAATATCATCGATAGGAGATGAAAATGAAAAATGAAAGGAATGCCAAAATAAGAAAGAGACTGCAAGCGTTGCGCGACGAGATTTTAAAAGTCATTGGCTGGAACGAAACGGCCAGCAGCGGCGGCGGAGCCATGGACGAAATTGATCAGGCCAATGAACTCATCGAAAAGGAAATGGGCTTCTTGATGTCGTCCAACATGAGTAACAATTTAACGGAAGTGGAAGAAGCCCTGGATAGAATTGATAAAAACGAATACGGAAAATGCCAGCACTGCGGCATAGAAATCTCTTCCAAGCGCTTGGAAGTGCTGCCTTTCGCCAGGTTTTGCGTTCCTTGCCAGGAAAAGATGGAAAGCAAAAACCAACCCGGCTAAGCCGCGAAGTCCCTTGTAAGGGGGGATAAGAACCTTAAATAGCAAATTCAAAATTTGCTATAAGGTTCTAATGAAATTAGCTTAAATTTCGAACTCCACCCCAAGCCGTAAACTGCGTGGCAGTTGCAGTTCATTGGCCAAACGCGTTCCGCCGGAAAAAACATTTTCCGACAGTTCGCCGCCAAAATCGAACAGATTGAACAGGGAAAGCTCCAGCCGGCCTTTTTTACCGAAAAGCGAAATATCGTAACTGAGTTTGAAATTGAAGTCCCAGATGCAATCCTCTCTGGGACCGCCTTTTTTGCCATATTCATCCTCGGCCTTGATAGTCTGGTAGGTAATGATCCATTGATTATTTTTCTTAAAAGCGTTCAAAAAGGCGAATGGATCGCCGTCGCGGTATTTAATACTGGCGCTCAAAAACAGGCGCCTCGATAAGTAATAACCGAAAAATATCTTGCTGACGAAAGCCCGGTCACCATCGACGCGGCCAAAACCGTTGATCCAGGAATTTGGAAAAGCTTGGCTCTCGGAAATGATACCGATGTCATTGGCGGTCGGACCGTTGCCAAAAGCGGTATAGCCCATGCCCATGTGGGCCAGGAAAGAAAACGTGAAAAACCAGCGCCCTGGCTTCTGACCCTGCAATTGGATAAGAAACTGGGCATAAAAGGGATCTTGGGCAAAGGCGGCATTGTCCAGTATAAAAGCGCCGAACGGACGATCGAAAAAGTAATAGTCCTGGCCGGAGATATCTTCATAATGGCCGTAATTGTCGGCAAAATATGTCCATAACGGTTGGCGGATTTTTTTATAGAGTCCCTTGATATGCAAATTGAAATTGGATGATAGACGCGTGTTCAGCTGCAGCAGGATGAGCTCCCGCCGCGGGAGTTGCAGGTTTGGGGAAAGAAAATGGCTGGCACCGCCTATCTGCCCGAAGACAGAGCCTTTTTCCTGGTTCTGGAACAGGCCGTCGCCGTTGTCATCATGCCAGTAATAAATAGCCGCGCCGGGCCGCTGATCTTCCAAAAAATTGCTGACATTGGCGCGCAATTCGTAAGGCAAAATTCCATAAGATAATGAAATCCTGGATTTTTTGCCGGCTGACCAAGTGATGCCGAGGTCGCCGCCGGGCTGAAGAAAATAACAATTATTGCGCGCCGTCTGAAATCCAAGCCCCTGGTATTGAAAAAACAGCCGGGCGTTGAGCGTGATTTTATCAACCACCTTCATGGCCAACAGTGCTCCGCTCGCTCCCAGAAACCTTTGATTGCGGTATTCGCTGCCGCCCTGCCACTGGATCACTTGGTAAGGCTGGCCGGCGAAATATAGGGCGTTGCTCAATCCGGTTTGTTCAGTCACGGCTAAAAATACGGCAGTCAGATTCAGGTAGGGTTCAACTTCGATTTTTTTCCCCAGCAAAGAGAAAAAATACTTTTGATCCAAAGCCAAAGCCAATGTATTTGCCCCGAATTCACCCCATTTCTCAAAAGGATAAAATCCCTGTCCATCAATGTCCTGCAAATCCTTGCCGGCATCAAGGGTACCCGGCGTCCGCCTTTCCCACTCCAGCTGCCAGGAAAATTTCAGATTGAACGGCCGGCCTTGCCAGGAAAGTCCGGCAAACCAGGTTTTTTTGTCCAGGTCATAGGTTTCCTGAGGGTAACGGCCCTCTTCGGCAAAGAGCCTATCACGCCGGCTGCCATTGGCCGCCAGGGAAAAATCCAACATCCCTTGGGCATACATTCTATGCCAACGGGATAAAAATTGCAGCAGGTTGCCATTTTCGGTAAACTGGGTGTCACGGACATTAAAATCGTTGAAGCGGCGATCGAGATTGAAATAGCTTAGGGCCAGCAAAAAGGAAGCGTGCGGCGATTTCGTTTCCCAAGAGTAATCCAACGCTTCATTTCCGGAAATTTGCCGACGGCCGCTGTACAAATTGTCGGCCCTGAGACTGGCATGATTGCCGATAGCCAGTTTTCCCAGCGCCGTGTAGCCGCCCATATTGGGAAAAACGGTGGAAACCATGAGCCGTGAACGGGAAGCTAACGGCGAACGCGGATTGAAATGAAATCCGTAGTCGCGGTGCTGCGGGGTCTCGCTTTGCAGGGTCATGGAACCGATGGCTAAAAATGGCAACTGGAAAGCCGGGGCGCCGTCATCCAGGGCCGAGTTGATCGGAAAACCGGCAAAAAACCAGTTGAACTGCGTAAAAGAATCGCCCTCAAAATAGATTTTGGGGAAATCAAGTTGGGCGAAACCATTGCTTTCCTCAATCAGGGAAGTGGTATCCGGAGCCAGGTTTTCAAAAAAATTCGGATAAAAATACCCGCCCGGCAGCATTTTCAGCATAAAATCCGCAATGACGAATGCATCGCCGTCGTTCGGCTCCTGGCCGCGGAGCGCAGGGCAGAACAAAAGGAGCAGCGTTATCCAGAAAATGCCGCGGGCGCTAATGACTTTCATTTTTTAAAATATACCATTAAATAAGGGATTCGTAAACCATGGTCCGGGCGGGAAATGCCGGGAACTATTTGATTTCGTAACTCAGTGACAATGCCATCCCTCCGGGCGTAACGGCAGGCGATAACTGCAAGCGCCGATTCTGGTTGCGGACCACCATTTTACCGACGGCGTAGCCCACGACAGCTCCCACGAACACGTCTGACAACCAGTGGTCGTCCTCGGTCAACCGTGACAGGCCAACCAGGGTGGCCAGGCCGTAGCAGGTCAGCGGCACCCAGAAATGGTTTTTATAGTTTTCGGCGATCACCGTGGCCAGCCCCCAGATGGAGACGGTGTGCCCGGAAAAAAAAGAGTCGTAGCGCGAAAAAGAACCCTGGGTGTAGCGTTTGAAAAAAGCCGCTGGACCGTACCAATAATCAACACCGTTCTCAACCCAGGGGCGCTGGCGCCCGGCCAAATGCTTGACGATCTGAACCAGAATGCCGGTGTGCAGCAGCGTTTCCAAGGCCATCAATCCCGTGTCCCTGGCTTTTTGGTCCTTGAATACCACGCCGCTGAACAAAAACAGGCCGGCGATGCCGCAGTCGATTCCCCAATCTCCCAGCAGGGTAATCTTGGGGCTAACCGTATCCACCCAGGAATGCCGGCTTTGGTATGATTTGAAGTTTTCGTAAATTCCTTCGTCATTGGCGATTAAAATTCCGGTTCCGGCAAGAACTGTGCCAAAGAGCAAGGCCGCCTTCAAGTCCAGGTGAAAAGGCGCTGTCCAAATCTCCCCTTCATCCTTGAAAAACCGGGAAACATAAGTTTCCTTTTTTTGGGCAAAAGGCGGGGTTGTCCCGGTTGCCTTTTCCGACACAGTGTCATCCGTAACAATTCCGCAAAAGAGCTGGCCGGAAAAACAGTATAATATTATCAGGGCCGCGACCAAGTTTATTTTGCGTGTCAAATTCAGCTCTCCAGAATAGAATTGAACATGATCTTTAAAGAACTTATTTTACAACAATCGCGGGCATAAGTAAAACGGGGTTTAAAAATTGGCTTAATCAGCTTGACAAAATGACGATTTTAACTTATAAGATAACATGTATGCCGAAGTGGTGGAATTGGTAGACACGCCAGTTTCAGGTACTGGTGGGCATTACGCTCGCGGGGGTTCGAGTCCCCCCTTCGGCATACTTCAAATCATCCCGAACCGTAAGGTGAGGGATTGATTTGTATATCCCCTTTGGGGATTTCAAATCATCCGACACTATGGAACTTCAAATACCATCAACCAAGAACCAAACAATGAAAAAAGGTAGAGTAGCTGCTCTCCTGTCAGGCCGGGGCAGCAATTTTACAGCCATGGTCCGGGATTCCCGAAAGGCAAACGCCAATTTTTCAATATGCCTGGTCATCAGCGACCGCAAAGACGCTCCGGGACTGAAAAAAGCCATCCGTTTAGGCATCCCCGCCTATCATATCAACCCTAAGCAATTTTCCGACAAGGCCGCTTACGAAAATGAGATCTGCGCATACTTGGAGCGTGAAAATATAGAACTGATCTGCCTGGCCGGCTACATGCGCCTGGTAGGTCCCGTGCTGCTCGCCCACTATCCCGGGCGCATCATGAACATCCATCCCGCCCTTTTGCCGTCCTTCCCCGGCCTGGACGCCCAGGAACAGGCGCTGCACTACGGAGTCAAGGTCAGCGGCTGCACGGTCCATTTCGTCGACGCCGGGACCGACAGCGGTCCGGTCATCGTCCAGCGAGCGGTCGCTGTCCGCGGCGACGACAATGCGGACATACTCAGCAAGAGGATCCTGCTCCAGGAACACCGCTTGTATCCGCGCGCCATCCGGCTCTATTTTGCCCGTCGTTTGCAAATCCGGGGCCGAATTGTTATTATTACAGACAAATGAAACTGAAAGCCATAACCCAGCAGAGCTGCGAAGTCCCCTGCAAAGGGGGGATAAGAGCCTTAGATAGCAAATTCAAAATTTGTTCTAAAAAGCTAACAAATTTTAGAATTTGCTATAAGGCTCTAATCTGTTTGTTTTTTTTACTGGCAACTGCGGTCGCCGCGGCCGATTTCGACCTGGAAAAAGCCAAAAGAATCGAACAATTCCTGAACCGCATCGCCAACCGCCGCCAACCTTCACTATTCCTGAAAAAAACAACTTTCAGCGAAAGTGAATTAAACTCCTACCTGAACCTGATTTATATAAAAAAATATGCCCCGGAAGTCACGTTTATCGAACTGCGCTTGCGCGACGAGGATCATGTCAACGGCTCCATTAAGGTCAAGCTGGCCGGCGAAAAATATGCCGCTGTTCCCCAGTTTCTGCGCGATGTCGACGTCAGTTTCCAGGGTAAATTCGAATGCAGCAATTACCACATGCGCTATGTTTTCCAGGAACTGGTGATCAACGGCGGCAATTATTCGCCTGAAATTCTCGATGAAGCGTTAGCCGCGGCCCAATTCAACACCAAGACCAGGAAATCAATTTTCGACTGGTTCACCCTACTGCCCGGCCTGAAAAAAGTGCAGAGCTCTGAAAAAACCATTTATTTTTACTATTGAGCATATCCCAGGGTACTCCGGTTGAACAGATAAAGGGCATCGGCCCAAGTTACACTCGCATCCTGTCCCGCCGCGGCATCGCCAGCGCCGGCGACTTGCTGCTACTTTTCCCCGAAACCTACCTGGATTTTTCCAGAGTGGCGGAACAACCTGTTCTTGATGAGGAAAGGCTGTACATCTTTAACGTCGACCGCGTCCGTTTGAACCGGAATTTTAAAAAAAGGAGTTCCCTGCTCACTATCAAGGGGAAAATCGGTTCCCTGCCGGTTTGCCTGGTCTTTTTCAACCAGCCCTACCTGCTGCAGTCCCTGAGCCGCGAAAAACAGATCTACGCCTACGGCCGCATCGAAAATCGTGCAGGCATCTGGCAGATGGTCAATCCGCAGCTGGCTCCGGAAAACCGGCCGGGACAAATCGTCGCCCGCTACAAGCCGCTGGGGACCTTAAAAGGGGGGAATTTGCGCAAGATCATTGCCGAAATCCTCGCCACCTGGAAGGATGAGCGGGAAACATTACCGGCCATGGCTTTGCGCCGGCATGGCTTTCCCAGCCTTTCCATCGCTTTACGCTCAATTCATCAACCCACAGTTCTGGATATGCCCACAATCGAAAAAATGAAAGCTCGGTTCATTTACAGCGAATTTCTTTTGTTTCAACTGGAATTGCAATTTATCCGCAATTATTTTCGCGGTCGCCGCCGCCTCCATCGCTACCGTTTCAGTAATGACATTCGCCAGGCCATTAATCGCCGTTTGCCATTCACTCTCAGCGGGGAACAGATTACCGCTTTCAGCGAGATTGTTAACGACCTGAGCGCGCCGCAAACCATGCAGCGCCTGCTGCAGGGAGAAGTGGGCAGCGGCAAAACCATCGTGGCTTTTCTGGCCCTGCTCCTGGCCAGGGAAAACGGATACCAGGGAGCTTTCCTGGCTCCGACCGCCATTCTGGCCAACCAGCATTACCAAAACGCCCGGGTTTTTTTCGCCGCCGATGACATCGCCCTGCTGACCGGCGACTGTCAGGCCGAAGCCAGGAAGGATATCCAAAAACGCCTGCGTATGGGTGAGATTTCCCTGGTCTTTGGCACCCATGCCCTGATCAACGAAAATATCATTTTTAAAAACCTGTCCCTGGTGGTCATCGACGAGCAGCACCGTTTCGGTGTGGCCCAGCGGGCCGCCCTGTTTTTTAAAAGCCGATCCGCCGACCTGCTGGTGACTACGGCTACGCCCATTCCCCGCACCATGCTGCTGGCACTTTATAATGACCTGGCTGTTTCCAGTCTGAAAAAGCCCCTTTCCGGCCGTCGACCAGTCATTACCCGCGTCATCGCCGCCGCAGACAGATCCGATTTCTACCAGCAGTTGCGCCAGAAATTGGACCTGGGCGACAGGGGCTATGTCATTATGCCACTGATAGAAAAATCGGAACACACCCCGGATCTGCGTTCCCTGCAGGAAGAAACAGCCGCTTTCAAAGACCTCTGGCCCGATATTCCCCTGGCCGTGCTTTCTGGAAAAACAAAACCTCTACAAAAAAACCGGGTATTGCGGCATTTCCGGCAGGGCCGCATCCGCCTGCTGCTGGCTACCACCGTGGTTGAGGTGGGTATCGATGTGCCTGAAGCCACATTCATGGTCATTGAAAACGCCGACCGTTATGGTTTATCACAACTGCACCAGTTGCGCGGCCGTGTTGGCCGGGGAGCGCGGCAGTCTTACTGTTATTTGATCGCTTCGCCCCGGCCCACTGAAAACGGAAAATTGCGTCTGCAAGCCATCGCCGCCAACGACGATGGCTTCAAGATCGCGGAAATGGATTTGCAGTTGCGCGGGGGCGGGGTGATCGCCGGATTGGAGCAGGCCGGTGAACTCGATTTCAAACTGGCCGATATCAAAAAAGATTATACGCTTTTCAAAGCTGCCCAGACCGACGCCCGTCTGCTTTTGGAAAACAAGGAATTGCAAAACGACGATATCAAAAATTATTTGGCAGCGCTGGCCAAAAAAATCAAAAACCTCAGTTTCAGTTGAACTGCCAAGACCAGGACGCTCAGGTTTCCTCCCTTGCCAAATCGATGCTGATTTGCCGGTAAATGATGGCAGCCGGTTTTTGTTCCTGGCGCAGACTTTCCCTGATATTGGCAAAGGCCGCGGTCATCTGTCCCCGCCAAGTGCTGTCGCTGAGGATTTTTTTTATCTCCTGGTAAATAAGCCGGGCCCGGCAATCTTTTTGAATCAATTCGGCCACCACCCGGCGGCCGGCCAGGATATTGACAATGGAATAGAGGGGGATCCTGACAAAACGCTTTCCCAGCAAATAAGTCAGGCGATTGACCCGGTAAATCGCCACGAAGGGAACGCCGAGCAAGGCCGCTTCTAAATTAGATGTGCCGCAAGTGCTAATGACCGCGTCGGCGGCATTGAGCAGATTATATCCCTGGTCCTGGTCCAGCAAATGAATCTGCGGATCGGCCAGGGCCGCAGCCATGGAAGTGGCGGCAATATCCTGCGCTTTCTGGAGAAAAACCTTCAGCTTGAATTCTTTATTCAGCAGGTACACCGCGGCCATCATTTCCGGAAGCAAAGAACGGACTTCTGATTCACGGCTGCCTGGAAGCAATGCCAGCAGAATTTCATCTGCATCCACTCCCAGGCGGCGGCGGAACTGATCGCGAGGTTCGCTGACCTTCACGGCATCCAGCAGCGGGTGGCCGGTATAGGTAAAGGTCACTTTTTCTTTTTGGTAAATAGGTATTTCAAAGGGGAAAATGATGAACAATCGGGTCACCCAGCGGCGGATCTGCTCAACCCGGTTGTACCTCCAGGCCCAGACTGTCGGACTGATGTAGTAATAAACCGGAATGCCGGCCCGGCGCAGGCGGCGGGCCAGGCGCAGGTTGAAGTCCGGGTAATCGATCAGCAGGGCGGCCGCGGTTTGACGCTTCAGCGCCTGACGGAAAAGGAGGTTCATTACCCGCCTGATTCTAAACAAATGGGCTACCACCTCGACAATGCCCACCACGGCCAGGCTGCGGTTGGGCACCACGATTTCTAAACCATTCTTTAGCAAACGTTCGCCACCGACGCCCCAGAAATGGAAGGAGCCCTGCTTTTCGGCAAACTCCTGCATAACCTGTAAGGCGTAGGTTTCGGCCGAATTTTCAGCCGCAACCAGCAGGATGTTTTTCATTACCTGCCCTCGTACTGCAACTCGGGCATTTCCTCATTTTCATTGCCACCGAGGTAAAAGGCCCATTCATTATATTTTTTCTTGCCGCGGTATTCACGGAATGCCGTTTCCGGAGACGTGGAACAGACTCCGACCAGCACGGCCCGGCCGAAATAGGCCTTGGCCTGGTCAGCCGGGACCACCAGCAGCTTGGCCTCGGTAGTAGAGCTATCCTTAAAAACCATGTCCCATTGGCCATCGGCAGCGAACGGATCCTTGTACAATTGGCGCAGAAATTTTTCCAGATGCAGGATTTCAAAATTCTGCGCATAAAGGTTATTGTGATTTTTCATGTAAAGGCCAATAGCGGTAACGTATTGACGGCCGCGGAAAAGCAGTTCTTCCTCGGCCTCGCGCTGCATTATGGTCTGCCACAGCGGCACTGCCATGAGCAGGAAAACTGTTAGCACCGAAATGGCGATCATCAATGCGATCAAAGCGTAACCGCCGCGGCCGTGCTCGGAATCCACTTTATTCCCCTGCACTTGTTGCTTACCAGTCGGCATAAATGCTGCCGTCCAGGGCCGTGGCTTGGGAAAGGCTTTTGACGTCGATGACGCCGGCGAGGGCTTCGGGATCAAATTCCTCTCCCTCCAACGGTTCGGCCATGATCGTTTTCCATTGCTGGCCACGGCTGATGGGATCATAGGGAATGTTGCGCAAATAGCGGGACGAAACCAGATCATCCAGGCCGGCCGGATATTTTTTCTTGTCTGCGTAATACTTGTTGATGGCATCGCGTATCTGGAAAAGGTTTTCCTTCAAAACCGCCTCTTTGGCCCGCAAAACCGAATACTTGTACTGCGGGATCATGATCGACACCAAAATGCCGATCATAGTAACCACAATCAGCACCTCAATCAGAGTAAATCCTTTTTTGCTCATATATTTATTATAGCAAAAATTAAATAAAAATGCCCGGCGGCAGTAAAAGCAGCAATTCATTCAGAAAAAAACATATAATAATTGCAATCGCATCGGCGCTAAAAAACATTTGCTGCTATCCCGCTCCGATTTATTGGCTAAAATTACCTGATTTTCTGCCGCCAGGCTTCGTAGAGGATGATGGCCGCCGCGGCCGATACATTTAGGGATTCCACGGCCAAGGAATGGGGAATGGCCAGTAGTTGATCGGCATTTTTCTTTAGCAGCGGTGCTACACCCTTGCTTTCATTGCCGAAAATCACAGCCGTTTTGCTTTTAAAATCAAAATCATAAAAATTCATTTTTGCACGCTGGTCGGTAGCGACCACCCAGAATCCGGCTTTTTTCAATTTCTCAATATCCATCGTCAGATTGCGCGACTGGACCAGGCGCACCTTGCCCAGGGTACCGGCCGAAGTTTTCCAGACAGTCTCGTTGACCGGAGCTGAATTGCGGATGGAAATCAACATGCCGTCAACCTCGACGGCCGCAGCGCTGCGAATGATCGCACCCAAATTGCCGGTATCTTCGATGCCGTCCAAAATAACAACGAGTCCGGTTTTCATATCCACCAACACGGATTCGAGGCTGAAAAAACGCACCGGCGCGATCTCGGCGTATACCCCCTGGTTTTTGGCCCCGGCTTTGCGTTCGATAGCCTCAGCCGGAACAAACTGGAAAATGATCCCACGCTCACGGCACATGCGGACAACCGTTTCAATTTTCGAGTCATGGCGGGAGCGGCTGATCAAGACCTTATTGATCGGCAAACCGTCCCTGAGGGCTTCAATCAATGCGTTCAAAGAGGTAACGGCGGCCACTAGCGCTGGTCCATGGCACAATAAACAACCCCCATGCTCCCCTTGCCGATTTCATTGCTGATCGTGTATTTACCAATTTTTTTCATGTTCGTCACTGGAACAAATTTTAATCCAAGATGCTCTGAAATGCAATGGGCCGGCTGAATGTGGAGGCGCTATACCAACACTATGTTTTTGGCAATTTCGGTGAGTCGCCAAAAACATCCAGTGCTGGTATACTTCAAATCATCCCGAACCGTCAGGTGAGGGATTGATTTGTATATCCCCAAGGGGGATAGTCACACTAGATGATTTCAGCCACTTCCAAACTCGCTGAAACCATAGTGTGACTATAGTGTGACTACAATAATTTAAAACGCAGGACGGTTTTGCCCATTTCGATTAATTCGCCACCGCTCAACAACACCTGCTGACTGGCAATAATGCCGTTGACCTTGGTGGGGTTTTTGGCGCTTTCGTTGACGATGGAAAAGCGGCCGCTGGTGGGATTAAAATGCAGCGATGCTTGCTCCTTGGAAACCGTGTTATCGGTCAAAACGATATCATTGAGCCGTGTGCCGGAACGTCCGATAGTGCTGACATTCTTGCTGATCGTAAACATCATGCCCTTGTCGCTCCCCTGTTCCACCAGTAATTCGGCAATCGGGTTTTGCAAAAGCTGTGTCTCCCCACCCTGGGCCGCAGCCATGGGAACGGCAACAGTGGGAATGCGTCCCTCCCCTTTGTGGTTTTCATGCCGGGTTTCGGGCTTGATGATTTCTTCGGACCTGAGTTGCGCAGCAGTGCCTTTCTTTGGCTTAAGCAGCAAGACGACAAAAATAATGATCAGGATCAACAAAACCGCACCCAAACCGAGGAGCAGGTTGCGGGTTGATGTGGATAATCCCCCGGCATCGGCTCTTTCCAGTTCCTTGATGACCGGAACATTGGCGTTGTTCGGATCTTGCAACACGATGCCGGTGACACTGAAAGCACGGCCGACGGGCGGCAGATCCTTGGTACGGATAGTAATGGGATTGGGGCAGCTGTCATCGAGAAGCTTATAGGTGCCGCGGGTGGTGCCGGCCGGGTCAGCATTGACGTTCTGCACGTCACCAACCACGGTAACCTGCATATTCCAATAACGAGCAGGATTGACTAAAATATCGTTAATCCATTCTTCCTTGGTCTGGGCGGGTATGCTCAAGACCAGTACCATAAACAACAAAGCCATGCTGGCACGGCAGACATTTTTTTTCATTTTTCCTCCTCGAACGTAATAGAAAAATTATAACAGAGGAGTTTTTTTATTGCAATTGGCAAAAAAATCCCCTTCTATTGATTTTATCAGGGAAATAATTTATATATATTGCGAAGAATAAATCGCTGCCGGCGCCAGGCAGTTTTTCTTCGGTCGGGAGCCAGCCATGAAAAACACCTATGATCCGCAATTGATTTATGATGTGTTTAATCGCTTCGGTTTTCCGATCATGCGCATTGATCAGTTCGACCGCGGCAACTTTGCCAAGATCAGGGCCGAGTTGAAATATGATCGGCTGAGTGTCGACTGCTTGTTGGAAATTACCACCAAGCTCAAATCGATGGAGAAAAGTGAAAACATGGAAATCAACATTATCAATATCGATATGATTCACAAAACCATGCGCTTGAATATCTCGATCAAGCGAGAAGAAGATACGGTCACGCTGACCTGAATCAGCTTTCCCTGAAATTTCCGGTTAAACTTCGTGCCGTTGCTATGCTTGCCGTTTGCTTGTTAAAATTTCAACACCAGAGCCAGAGCCGGGGAGACAAGTATCTGCGCCGGATCCCTGAAAATATAAATTGCCGAGCACTCCAAGCTGATTCCCAGCGCATCGGAAAGCATATACTGCAAGCCTATTCCACCGGCAGCCAGGGGTGCAAGGGGTTTTGCGGGAGCGCTGATGATGATCGTACTGCCCAGATTGGATAAGTATTCCTCCTCTTCTGCCAAACGGTATTCAGCACCACCGCCCAGGGAAATAAACAATTGCATCTGCTTGGAAAGATTGAAGTACTGGAAAAGATTGAGTGCGGCGACGAGGTTTTTGGGAGTATCGACCGGGATGGTTTCCCCATCGGAAGGGTCACGTAAATCCACTTTAGCCGAGAGGCCATAGCAAACGTCGAGGCCAATGGCAAATGACGGTGAAGTGAAAAATGTCAAACCGCTTCCGAATACAGGCGCTTTATAAGCCGGCGTGACGGGAAAATCGTTTTCTCCGGCCTTGTAATCACTGTCCTTGCCGTTGGCGTTGAACATGTTGAGCCCGCCGCGCAAGGTGAATTGCATTTTCTTAAAACTATTTTTTGCCGGCAGGTTGCCGGCGGCCAGCAGCATTACAGCCAGGATGGCAACGCAGATGAAGATATTTTTTTTCATGGTTTTTAGCCTTTATTTTTGCGCTTTACCATTGCTTGCGCTTGACATTTTTCACGATAATCCTGCCGGTTTTAACCGTTTCGATCATGCCATCAGAAGCGGCAAACTTCAAGTCATAAACTCCGGACTGCGTATAAGTCGGCGTCCAGGAAAAAACACCACTGCTCGTATTGACTGTCGCCCCGGTCGGAAGGTTCAGGCAGCGATATGTGATAGGATCATCGTCAGTATCAGAAGCGGTCAAAGTTAAACTGAAAAGCTGGCCTTCGTTCACAATACTGTCAGTTATAGCCTGTAAATCGGGTGGATTATTATCTACGATTGGCTGGTTTATCCGCAGGTTTTGAATGCCCGTATTCGCCTGCCCCATCTGGATACGGAAGAAACCATTTTCCCCCCAGTCGGTGCCCCAGGAATTCTTGCAAATCCAATATCCATTCGTGTGGTCATAGCCGATAATAGCTACTAAATGGCCGCCCACTTCAGTGGCACCGGCAGTGACGTTGTAAATCCCATTGCTATAATGGTAAAAATCGGAGTAAACGGTCATATAAGTGGTCACAGGCCCACTCTGCAGAGCGGTTTCGATACCGATAATGGAAGTGGACACCCATTCCCAAGATTTTATTATAACCACTTGTGACATCCAGCGTGAGCAGGGGTTGCAAGGCGCATCATTGGCCGTATAGGGATAGCAGCTTTCCCTGGAAATACCGGTGTTCTTGATATATTCGGCTGCCCTGTATTCATAACCGCCATCAATACAGTTCCCGGCCCCGCTGCAGGAAACCAGCATCTGTTCAGACAAATCGATATCCTCACTCATGTTTTTGCTGATTTTAACCATGCTTTCCAACACAGCGGTAGTGGCAAAAGCCCAGCAGCTGCCGCAGTCGCCCTGGTCTTTGATGGAGGTGACCCAGTTGCCATTGAGATTGCGCCAATCTAAAACAGCAGGCAGGGATGCGGGCGCCAGATTCTTCGCCGGAATGCGGGGCAACACGTCGGCCAGGCGGCCGCCGAGCCGCATCCGCCGTTCTGGCTCACTCAGTCTAGACATAGATGTCTCTCCAGCTTGCCACGACAGGTTTTCCCTGGCAATGGCTTTTTGCACGGCCAAAATTTCCACGTTTTCTTTCTGCTCCTGAGCCGTTAAAAAGTAAATGCCGCTCAAAGCGGAAAAAACTAAAAAAATCATTAACCATTTTTTCTTTATCATTGCTGATCTCCAGATATCAATAACCCTATCATTAAAACTTTCCCCTGGTCAAGTTAAGAAGTTTGTCGGTTTGATTTAAACAGTTAATTTTTCTATTGAAATGCCGAAAACACTTTGAACCAGTTATCCATCTCTACCATTCCCGCTAAAATCCGTTTTCGTCATATTGGAAGTATGGAAGCCTGGTAGCGGCCGGAACTTGATACCAATCGCTTTCAGCGGTGTCAGTTTCTGCGGTTGGGAAAGAGGCAGGCAGATCTGATCGCAGTATTTCCGGAACCCGTCTATAACTTGCTTGGGGAGCGGAGCAACAGTGGGGGACTGGAGCTTGAGCGGATTGAGGAAGCGGCCGTTTTTCAGCAACCCGTAATGCAGGTGCGGCCCGGTTGATAAACCGGTGCTGCCGACGTACCCGACGACCTGGCCCTGCTCGACCCGTTGCCGGGAGGATAGGTTTTGGGCGAAACGGCTCAGGTGGAAGTATTGACTGGTGAAACCGTTGCCATGGCGGATGATCAGGTAATTCCCCCGGCCCGAATCGCGGCCGCGTCCGATCATTACCCCTGCGGAAGTGGCCCGGACAGGAGTGCCATAAGGAGCGCCGAAATCGATGCCGTTGTGCCGGGTCGAGAAGCCGAGAATCGGGTGCATGCGCATACCGAAGCGGGAGGTAACGCGGATAAATGGCAGCGGGCAGCGCAGGAACTGGCGACGCGTGGAACTGCCGTCGGGATGGTAGTAGCCTATGCCGCCGCCGGGGGCCGCGTAGCGCACGACACGGACGCTCTTGCCGTTGTTCAGCAACTCAGCGGCCAGGATATCGCCATAGGCGGCCAGCTTGCCATCGAGGTATTTTTTCTCCAGCACCGCGGATAAAATGTCTCCGGGCTGGATGTCGCGGTTGAAGTCCACGTCGTACTCGAACATCCTGGAGAGCGGCTCGAACAATTCCATCATTTCACCGCTGGCCAGGGTTGCTTCATACAAGGAATTTTCTATCCTGATGCGCACGGTTTCCTGGCGCGTCTCATAGGGCACAGCGGCGACGCGGCCGCGAAAACCGCCGCTGGCGTTGCGCCAGGCTTCAAGAAAGGAATCGCGGTCGATGGGATAGACCAGGTTGCGCAACAGGCCGTTTTCGAAAAACAGGGTCAGCGTCCGGCCACTGTGAATGCTGGCCAGATCATGGATCGGCCGGATGGCGGCGACGAATTGGGCCGCTTCCTGCGCCTCTATTCCGGCCCGTTCCAATACCCCGGCGAAAAAGTCACCGGGGCCTATGAGCAATGCCATCTCCCGGGCCTCAGCCAGCGCCAGATCATGATAAACGACCTCAGCGACCGCAGACTGCTCATGACTAGGCAAAAACTGCCAGGCAAGAACCACGGCCAGAGCGCTAAGCAAAATTACTAGTAGCATCATTTTCGCGGCCGGGCGCAGTTTGGTTTTCAAGTTAAAATGCATGGGGGGTATTGTACCTCAATTCGGCGCGTGGGGCAAATTTTTTCACTTCGCCCTAGCGGGCACGGAATAATGTCACTTGATGTTTTTGCAAACTTTCCAATTTTGGCAAAAACATAGTGACAATACCCTGGAATACGTGGGGTCGAATCCCACCAAGACTATGAAGAAAAGTCGGAGGGGCAGGGATTCGAACCCTGGGTGGGGGTTACCCCCCACAACGATTTTCGAGACCGTCCCGTTCAACCGCTCCGGCACCCCTCCGCGTCTTAAAAAAATTGCTTAGCATGGCCGATGCGGGTTGCGCAAGCAAACCGCCCTCAACCGCTATGCGATGGTTAAATACATGCTTCACATTGCCAAATACGCCGCTGGAAAAAATTCCGTTTTTCGGATCGGCAGCTCCGTAATAAAGCTTTTCAATCCGGGCCTGGACCATGGCGCTGTAGCACATCATGCAGGGCTCGAGCGTGACGTACATCTCGGCACCATTCAAACGATAGCTACCCGTTTTCCCCCCGGCCCGGCGCAGGGCCACGATCTCGGCGTGGGCGGTGGGATCGCAACTGCCGATGGGGGCGTTGCCGCCGCGACCGATGACCCGCCCTTCCCGGACCAGCACTGCGCCCACCGGCACCTCGCCGCGTTTTTCGGCTGTCGCGGCCAGCATTAAAGCTTTTTTCATAAAAAAAACAGTGTCTTTTTTCATGACCTTTGGTCTGGAAAGAGAAAACGCACCTGGAGGGAGTCGAACCCCCAACCTTTTGATCCGTAGTCAAAAGCTCTATCCATTGAGCTACAGGTGCATTAGAAACTTATATTACCATAAAAAGGCAGGATTCCGCAATAGCGTCAAAAAAATCGGCGACGGCCCACTGTGTACTGCAAGATATGAATGAGGTTCGAAGTTCGGCTTGAAAAATGCGCCAGATTCATATAAGATGCATTGCGAACCGCAATGGTTAAAAACCTCTTTTTAAACAATTTCTTCAGGCGGCACAAGGACAAATTGTGGTGGTTTCACAGTTCCTACTCCCTGCTCCTGGGCGTGGGCGTGATGTGGCTGGGCACAAAGAATTTCACCTACCTGCGCCTGGCTGTCTTCCACATAGCCTTCATCTGGCTGACTAGCCTGGCATTGCCGTGGTTGGCCATCTTGCAGCGCCTCCCGGAAAACTGGCGCCGCCGCCTGCGTTTGCTGATCAACTATTTCCAGCGCAACTTCTACCAGCAACTTCTATTTTTCATCCTGCCCATCTATTATTTGAGCGCCACTTGGGGAGCAAGCAACATGCTCTTCGTGCTGTTGCTGGCCGTATCAGCTCTGCTGGCCACCATGGACATCATCTATGACCGCTACTTGTCGGTAAACTGGAGAATGCTGGCCGTTTTTTTCGCCTTCAACCTGTTCGCCTGCATCAACGTCATGCTGCCAGTGGTCTGGAATTTCAAAAATTCCTTCGCTTTGCGTTTAAGCGCCCTGCTGGCCCTGGTCGGTTTCGCTTCCTTCTGTTTCGCACTAAAGGGGGTGAGAATCCGCCAGCGCCTTCTGCTCATCCTGGTCGCCGCCTTGCTATTGGGCTTGGTAAGCGAGATCGGCCGGCCGCTGATTCCGCCCGCGCCGCTGCGCCTGATGAGCAGCGGTTTCGGACTTGGTATTGACCCCGAAAACAATGAACTCCGCACCCTCTTATTGCGGCTTCCCAGCGGCGGCCCTTTCAAAATCCATGCCCTGACCGCCATTCGAGCCCCGCTCGGCCTGAAGGACCGGGTGGGACACTGCTGGTATCTGAACGGCAAACTGGTATATGCATCTCCCTTTATCAAGATCAGCGGCGGCCGCACAACCGGTTTCCGCCTATGGACTTTCCGCACCCTGAAAAACATTGCGCCCCGTTCGACCTTGCGCATCGATGTGCTTACCGAAGCCAGTCAGCTGATCGGCCGCACCTGGTTACGCTGAACAGCCAAGAGAAATGGCTTGAACCCGGCGGTTGACCGCTAGGCATTTTTTTGCTACCATGAAAGCCCCATGAAAAAGAAAATAGTATTCGCTGCCTGCCTATTGTTCGCTGTTTTCCACCCTGCCTGGACTCAATTCGGTAGCCAGGGAGCGGTGCGTCCGCGGATCGTCGCCCAGGTCGCCCCGGCATCAGGATATGTTGATTTCCATTTCCAGATCCCAGCCGGGTATCACATCACCGACCTGAAAAACAATTTTTTCGCCATCACGATCGTTAAAAATGATTTCGCCGCGCTAGCCAAAACCGTTTTCCCGGCCGGCGTCCCTTACGGGGAAGAAAGCGTCTTCAAAGGAGAATTCAGCGTCCGCGTTCTTCTGAAAAGCCTGAAACCCATCAAAACTCCAGTCAAGTTTGATTTTGATGTCTCCTTTCAAATTTGCCAGGAATATCCGGAAGAGCTATGTTATCCTCCCGACCAAAGCCAGGTTCAGATCAGCATAGGTCCCGACTTTCGTTCGACTTCAGGTTCGAGCGGCAGCGGGAACGACGAGACACTATCCCGCCGGCTGGAAAAACTAATTCGCGGGCAACTCAGACATTCCTCTTCTCTGCTCTTTATCCTGGTTTTCGCGGCTGGTTTCCTGGCCAGTCTGACCCCTTGCGTCTATCCGGTGATTCCCATCATCATGGGTTACGTGGGCGCCCGCAGCGGTGGCCGCAAGCTGAAGGGTTTTTTCCTTTCCCTGTTTTTCGTTCTAGGTCTGTCCCTGGTCTATTCGCTGCTGGGAGTGGCAGCGGCCAAAACCGGCTCGCTGATCGGTATTTCTTTTCAAAATCCCCTGGTGGTTACCATCATCGCCGCCATTTTTATCATTATGGGCCTGAGCCTGGCCGGGCTGTTTTCCATCCCGGTACCAGCCTGGATATCGTCCAAGGTGTCGCGGAGCCATAAAAGTGACATCCTGGGCTCTTTGCTCGTCGGCGGTGTTTCAGCCATCATTGCCGCTCCCTGTGTCGGCCCGGTGTTAATCGCCCTGCTTTCCTGGATCAGCCAGTCGGGAAATGTTTTCCTGGGCTTCTGGTTGACCATGGTTTTTTCCCTTGGCATGAGCGTCATCTTCCTGATCGCCGGGACATTTTCCGGGGCAATCTCAGCCCTGCCCCGCGGCGGCCAATGGATGAGTGCGGTGAAATACTTTTTTGCCGCGCTGTTGATTGCCGGGGGCATCTATTTCCTGAGCAGTATTCTCAGCTCCTGGCTGACGCTAGTGATTTGGGGAATTTTTCTCATCACCCTGGCCGTGGGCTTTGGCTTGTTCCAGCCACAGCACGAAACCGGCATAACCCATGTCCTGGCCAAAACGCTGGTGATCTTGATTTTTTTGAGCGGGGCTATACTGTTTTATCAAGGACTGGCCGGCCATTTTTTTCCGGTCGGGGCACCGGCGGCCGCTAAAAAATCCCTGCCCTGGCTCAGTGATTTAGCACAGGCCAAAGAAAAAGCCCGAGCTGAGAACAAGCGGCTGCTGATCGATGCCTGGGCCGAGTGGTGCGCGGCCTGCCGGGAATTGGATGAAAAGACCTTCAGCCGGACCGATGTGCGGGAAAGTTTACGTGATTATATCCTGGTTAAGCTCGACTTTACCCGTAAAAATGCAAGCACCGGGCAGTTGCAGAAAGAATTGGCCATCATTGGTATGCCGACAATCATTTTCTTCGACGCAACCGGAAAAGAGATGAACCGTTTTTCCGGGTTTCTCGACGGCAGCAAATTCATCGGTCTGCTCAACGGTCTGAAAGAACAATAAATAATTTCTTAAAAACGTACGCCCAGGTTGACAATCAGGCGCAAGCCACCCAACAAACGCCCGCCGCCAAAACTGATTTCGGTTTCTGATAATGAAGTGCGGGCTTCGGAATATGAAAGCGCCGCCCCGACAAAAATTTTCTTTTTAAAAAAATAACGCAAACCGGTTCCCAGTTCGAATCCAACAACTGAATCCTTGACTGTTTCGCCCATGGCTTGTTCCTTAAATCCGGCCAGGACTAGGGCGGCAAAAAAATCAGATTGCAGGTGGCGGCCGCGACGGGTTTCCCAACCGGCCCCAAGAGCCAGGAAATGCTGGTTGACATTGGCTTCATCAAGTAAAACCGGAATTGTATAGCTTGCGGAAAAGAAACTATAGCCCAACCAGAGATAGAAGCTCTCGAAAAAATTATATCCAGCTTTCAGTTCCGGACTGAATTGCACACTGCCATAAAAATCTTTGAAGCGGCTGTCGGCAGGAAATACGGCTGCTGCTCCGGCACTGACAAAAAATTTATCTCCGCCAAACAACAGTGCTGAGAAAAAAACAAAAAAAACAATGATGAAAATAAATTTCCTCATTTCTGCACCTCAAATACTTTGTTTATTGGAGATGGCGATTACCTCGCCCTGGGCATTTCTGGCCTGAATCAGATAGGTATAGGTCACTCCACTGTCAAGATATTTATCATAATACGTATAAGAATTGTTCTGCAATTCAACGGCCGCAATCTCCTTGATCATCTGGAAGCTGCCGCCGGCACTATTGCGGTAAATGCTGTACTTCTCGCCACTGATTCCAGAACCGGGGTTAATTTCAACGCTGAAATACACTTGGGCAAAATCCTTTTTCAGCACCCAGACACTGGCCTGCTGGCGGAAAACTGCCAAGGTCAGCACCATGTTCTGCAAGACTGAACGGGCCAGATTCAAACGGGCACCGGTTTTCATTTTTCCGTCCAGGGAATCCAAACGGTCGGCACCGGAATAGAGCCGGCTTATGCGTTTGGGAAGATCGTCACTGGGAAATTGCGCGGCCAGCAGGCCAACGGCGCCGCAGACATAAGGGGTAGCCATGGAGGTGCCGTCCATGACCCCGTAGTTTGAAAGGCCGACGATGACGGTCACCAAATGAATGCCTTGGGCTTTTTCCTGCAAACCGTCTTCCCGAGCCAGGGAAATGACCGGGATCCAATCTCCGGCTTCGCCCAGGGTACCGGAAAAAATACCAGCTTCGTTGTTATAGATCACCGCGGCCACAGCGCCGGCATTCTGGGCGTTAAGCGTTTTTTCCTTAAATGTCTTAGCGCCACGCTCAATCAAGGCGATATTTCCATTAACTGCGGGCGGAAAAAAACTGCTATCCAGACCGCTTCCGCAATCAACTAACTGGCGGGATAAACCAACGGCGGGAGTGGAGCCGGTAAATTCCAGGGGATTGGCCTTATAAACACTTGATCCTGAAGCCAGCGTCGCCTCGAGGCCCATGCCGGTAAGAACCGTTGAGAAAATACCCGTTCCGGGAGCGGCGATATCCACCGAATTCGCCCCGTAATTTGAAAAACTGGCCAGCTGGTCATTGGCATCGGTGGCGGCCACCGCGACGATATTGGGGAGATCGTAGCCGGCCGGATAAAAAGCGCTGGTATCGTTATCCGTGCCATTGTTACCCGCGGCGCAGACCACGGCGATGCCCTGGCTGCCAGCTTCGGCAATGGCATCTTTTTGCAACTGATTTTCGCCGCCGCCGCCGAAAGAGGCGTTGATGGCCACCAGGTTGATCCCGAAGTTCCTTTTCATGAGCACCGCATACTCGATAGCTTCGATAGAATCGGAATCGTAGATATACATGTCGGGCCGAAAGCCCTTTAAAGCCATGATTTTGGCGTTCCAGTTAACCCCACAGATGCCGATACCGTTGTTGCCGACAGCGGCTATGGTTCCGGCCACATGGGTGCCGTGGGAATCGATATCCATGGGATCGCTGTCCTGGCCGCCATTGCTGTCAGCAGCAAAATCATAGCCATAGACATCATCAACAAAACCGTTACCGTCATCGTCAATGCCATTGCCGGCTATCTCGCCGGGATTGCGCCACATGTTGGCGGCCAGATCCTCATGGCGGTAATCGACGCCAGTATCTAAAACAGCCAGTACTACCCCGGGCGAGCCGATGTTTTTTTCCCAGGCGTCCGCGGCGGCGATTTTATTCATACCCCAAAGTTGGTCTAATTTAGGATCGTTGGGCAGGCGCTGCAAGCGGCGGCGGTAATTGGGCGACACCGCTTCCACTTCCGGACGGGCCCGCATGTCGTCCAGCAGCTGCTGGGTGGAGCGGTGCGCAGAACTGAATAAAAAATACGCGCTCTGCCGCATTTGCGATAAAATTGTGAATTCCTTGACCGTATCCGCCGCCAAATCGTCAGCCAGCATCGCGGCTTCAGCCGCGGTCACTCTTTTTTTGAATTTGACCAGCACTTCGCCTTCTTTATAATCGGGATCAATACCCGGAGGGTTGTACCGGCGATCCGGGAATGTTTGCCACACGCGGCCATCCGTTTTTTTTAGAACCGGAAAAAGGTAATAGACAGCACCCAAAAGCATTACGAAAAACAAAAACACCGCCGAGACCAGCCGGAACCGTCGTTTATTCATGCGTTCCTCCATATTTGGGGTCGGATTGCATCATGGCTTGAACCCATTATAGCAACTTTTTGCTATTTCACAATATGGCCCCCTCGCCGAGGTAAAGCCTTCAATAAATAGAAAATTAGCCAAAACCCATTTACCAGCTACTGCTTTCGCGGTATAATCGGAACATGATTCTAACCATATTCGGCTACCCCAAAACCGGCAAAACCCTGCTCTTCAACCTGCTTACCGAGAAAAAAGAAAAAATCTCCAAGTATTCCACCGCCAGCAACGAATTTCACAAGGCCATCGTCGATGTCCCCGATTTGCGCCTGCAGAAGCTGGCCGACTTTTTCGAGACTCCGCCGGTGTACGCCAAGATCGAATACCTCGACGCCGGGCCTATTTCCCTGGGCGAAGTGAAAAACTCAACTTTCATCGACTTGCTGCGCCGCGCCGACGGCCTGGTGCATCTGGTCCGCGCTTTCCAGGACCAGGAAATTCTCCACCCCCTGGAAACGATTGACCCGGCCCGCGACATGGCCGCCATGGAAGACGAGTTGAAAACCATCGATTTCATGACCATCGAAAAGAGATTGGAGCGGCTTGAAGTTGACGTTAAAAAAATGAAGGTCAAAGAGTTGCTGGAAGAATTGGAATTACTGAAAAAGCTGCAGACTTTTTTGGAGCAGGGAAAACCCTTGCGCGAATATACGTTCAGCGAAAAGGAAGACCTACTGGTGCGCGGCTTCAAGTTCCTTTCAGCCAAGCCATTACTCAACCTGATCAATGCTGACGAAAACACGATAAAAACCTATACAGCCCTGATCCGCCCCGTGGAATATAACAAAACCACCGCCATGTTCGCCGCCAAAATCGAGCAGGAACTGCTGGAACTAACTGCGGAAGAAAGGCCGGTTTTCCAATCCGAGTACGGCCTGCCAGATTACCGCTACATCCGCGACGAATTCATCAAGACCAGCTACGGGCTGATGAACCTGATTTCGTTCTTTACCGTTGGCAAGGACGAAACCAAGGCCTGGACCATAGAAAATGGATCAAGCGCTTTCATCGCTTCCGGCAAGATCCATAGCGATATTCAGAAAGGCTTCATCCGCGCCGAAGTCATTGGCTGGCGGGATTTTTTAGACTGCAACGGTTTTGCCAAAGCCAAGGAAAAGGGATTGTTGCGTTTGGAAGGCAAGGAGTACATCGTGCAGGACGGGGAAATCGTACATTTCCGCTTCAACACCTGAAAATTCGCGAAAAATAAAAGTCAATCCGGGCAGTTCCGCCGGTGGCCAGCAACTTAGCCCAAAAAATCAATATTTTACTGAAACGACTGCAATAAATCGTGAAACCATGAACAGCTGAGGATCAGCTGTTGAAAATATGGGCGATGGTCTGGTTGCTTTGGATTTTTTTTACTTTTTCCTTTCACTTTTTTACTTTTTACTTAATTTCTTTACGAATCACGCCTCACGAATTACGATATTCACCAGTCATCCCCTGCCTTTTAATTAGCTACGGGGTTTGCATCTTTGTCCAGCAGCACCGGTGCGCCCAATCCCAGTTCTTTCAATTTATCAAACAGGGTAGCCTTGTCGCCGACGATCAAATAAATCATTTTTTCCGGCTGCAAATACTTTTGCGCAAGCTGCTGTTGCTCATCCTGAGTCATTTTCTGCACAATGGCTTCATTGTCTTTGATGTAGGTGAAGGGAAGATCATAAACTACAACCGGGGTAAGCATTTGGCTTAGAGCGTTAAGCGTTTCAAATTTCAAGGCGTTGCCTTTGAGCAATGTGCTTTTGACCATGGCCAGATCACCGGCGGATATGCCTTCGCGGTATTTTGCCAGTTCAGTACGGATAATCTGGGCAGTTTCGAAAGTGGCGTTTGTCTGCACGCTGGTTGCAACAGCGAAAAATCCGGGATAAGAAAATGCCGAGAAACTGGAGCGGGCACCATAGGTAAAGCCCTTTTCTTCGCGCAATATCATGTTCAGTATGCCGTTGAAATCACCGCCTAACTTGTGATTCATGACCACTGTTTTGTAATAGCCCGGATCGGTGTATGGCACTGAAAGATGTCCTACCCGAAACTGTGATTGCTGCGCTTTGGGAATATCCACAAAGTAAACACCGGGCTTGGCTGCGGCAGTGATTTTCATTTCCGGCATTTTCACTTCTTTGGCCGGCCAATCCTTAAGAACATTGAACCCTTCCAGCGCTTTCTCCTGGGTGATATCCCCGACCACCATGATCTTGGCAACGGATGGGGAGAAATTTTTTTCATAATAGTTTTTCAAATCATCCATGCTAATGGACTCGATTGATTTTACCGAACCCATCGGTATAGAGGCGAGGATACAATCTGTTCCATAGAGCAACTTGGAAAACACATTGTTGGCGATTGTCGCGGGCATGGCTTCCATGCGTTTCAAATTCTCGCTGGTTTGACTTTTTACCAAAGGAAATTCCTTGTCATCCCAACGCGGCTCCAACAACATTTCCCTGGCCAGGGCAAGCGTTTCCTCAAATTTACCGGCCAGGCAGGTTCCTATTAACGTAATCGATTCGGGACCGGCGTTGACGTTTATATTGGCACCCAAATCCTGCGCCGCTTCACGCAGTTCGATAGTGGTTTTCGTTTTTGTTCCTTCATTCAACATTTTCGCGGTCAGGAATGCGGTTCCGATTTTGTCTTTGCCGTCCAGCAGCATGCCGCCCTTGAGAATCACCGCGAATTGAATTAATGGCAATTCGCTGTGCTTCACCCCATAAATCCTTATGCCATTCGCAATCTTGGCAGACCAAATTTTAGGCGGATTCACCAGCGGATCTGGACCTTTAACAGGTTCTTGGCTGCGATCAAATTTTGTCGGAATCAAATCGACTTTTGTTTGAACGGCAGCGGTTTTCTTTACCCCTTGTTTATCAAGCGCTTCTTCTTGCAGCGGATATAAGCTGGAATCGGGCGCGGCAAGATCGGCCTTCCCCTGCGGAACGATACTCAAAAGCACACTGTTCTTGCCCTTGATATACTGATTGTACACCCGCCACACATCCTCTTTGGTCACTTGCAAAGAGTTGTTTAAATCGGTATTCATAAAGTCTGTGGAACCGGCATATTCATTGTATTCAGCAAGACGTATGGCTTTGCCCAGCACGCTGGCAATGGAATTATAGAATGCGACTTCCACGCTATTTTTCAATCTTTGCAAATCCTTATCCCCGAATCCGTCTTTTTCGAAGCGGGCCAATCCTTCCTTGATCGCCGCTTCAACTTCACCGAGATTTTTTCCCGGAAAAGCCCTGACATTGATAGCAAATGTTCCGGCCAATTCCATGGTCCCGCTGTATGTTGAAACCGCGGGAGCCAATTTTTTCTCTTCCACAATGACTTTATACAAAGGTGATTTTTTACCTTCGCTCAATAACTGCCCGAGGTATTTCAAAGCATAGGCGTCTTTGCTGTATTTCTCGACGGTGGGAAAGGAGACGGTCAGATCCGGAGCGTTGGCCAATTTGTCTTCAATATAAGCGCGCTTGGATGCGCTCAAGGTCACACGCATCTTTGGCATTGGCTTGGCTTGGTTGTAAGCGGCTATCTCGCCATAATACTTTTCAATCCATTTTTTTGTCTGTTTGACATCGATATCTCCGGCGACCACTAAGGTGGCGTTCTTCGGCCCGTAAAATTCCTTGTAAAAATCAATAACATCCTGAAGCGATGCGTTCGCCAAATCCTCCATTTCGCCGATCACATCCCAATTGTAGGGATGGCTTTCGGGATACATCAACTTGCCCAGCACATATTCGTCCTGCGAATAAGGCTGGTTATCACCTTGGCGCTTTTCGTTTTGCACCACGTTCTGCTGATTTTCAAAGGCCGCCTGGGTCAGCTTGCTTAACAAAAAGCCCATTCTGTCCGCTTCCATCCAAAGGGCCATTTCCAGAGCATTCTTGGGAACCGTTTCAAAATAATTGGTGCGATCGTTACTGGTGGAGCCATTCAACGTACCGCCGGCGCCCTGGATTTTTTTGAAGAATTGATCCTGGGGAATGTGCTGTGATTCCTGGAACATAATATGTTCGAACAAGTGGGCAAATCCCGTTTTCCCTTTTTTTTCGCGGTTGGAACCGACATGATAACAAACATAAACCGTGGCGATCGGATCCGATTTGTCCACGTGCAGAATCACGTCCAAGCCATTGGCTAACTGATACTGCTCATAGGGAATTTTAAATTCTTTTTTCGCTTCGTTGCCGAAAGTGGTCATGCTCAAAGAGATAAATAGGACAATGAGAAGAAATAATTTTTGTTTCATGAATCCTCCTGTAAATGATCTTTGCTCGGTTTTCATCTATTATTGATCGATTTGATGAAATCGACACATAGAAAAACCGTCTTGGTGTAAAAGTGTATTATGTGAAATAATGCGGAAAAAGTCAAATTGAAAACAGAGAGAATCTCTGCTTTACTCGCGAACAGCGCTCCAGGTTCCGGTCACGTCGCCATTACTCCAGGTGCCGCTCATGCTGAAAAGCGTTCCGGTCATCTTGTAGGCCTCCCAGTTGCTATAGGTAATATTGATCACGTTGCTGGCGGCGTCCCATGTGCCGTTATAACCACGGTCATCACTGAAGGTTCCGGCCAGGATATCATTGCCGGAAAAAGTGACGGCAAATTCAATGGACGCGATGGCGGTATCTGCGTAAGCAAATGTTATTTTCCAGGTGGCGCGAATATCGATCAGGCGGGCTTCTATGGCTATGTTGTTGTACATGGTGACTGTGCCTTCGGCGGACAGCTGGCTGCCAGTAGCGATGACTTCAACCGTATGCAGGAGATTCACCGGGGAATACTTGTAATCGACCACGGTCAAATCTTTATAGGGATGTTGCCCGCTTTCCGGGGTGCCCTGTACGCCGTCTTTTACAGTCACCATTAATTCATAGTCAGGGATACCGAAAAAACTGCAGCTTAGCAACGGCACGATCAGGATACAGACAGACAACAAGGCCCGGTAAACCGCAAGCACGGAATTTCTTTTCGTTTTCATGCGCGTGACACCTCTTTATTTAAATCGTAGCTTTTATTATATTACAAAATCAAGCGGCCGTAAAATTTTGCAGGTGAATTTCTTTTTTTTAATCGTCTTTGGAAACTATTATGAAAAACATTGCGTCTTAAGATAAATGGCAATGCAAGAAAAGCGATGCCAATATGTTGTATAATGTTAATCTGAAACAAAAAGTCCTTTTAGGGACAGGCGATCATTATGGAATTAAAGGTTAAAAGACAGATCATTTTATTGTCCATCCTGCTGCACATCTTGTTCCTGGCTTTCTGGGAAAGCGCGATTAAGCTGGACATATCCCGAATACAGCCGCAGCCGCTCCCACTGCAAAGCGCGCCGCTGGTTTTTGACCTGCAGCAGCCGGAACTGCCCCGGGAGGTGATCGCCACCCCGGCCGACGCCAAAACCACCAACCAGCCCAAAAAAGCCGATTTTTTATCCGACAAAAACGCCCTGGCCCGCAACCAGGAACCCGCCCCGACACTGCGCCTGGGCGATGATCCATATTCGCGGGGTGATTTTGCCTCCCACGACCTGCCCCCGCGGCCGGCCAGTCCGGAAAAGGAAACCGCAGCCGCTCAGCCCAAGGAACGGCCGGCCAAGCCCGACAAAAGCCCGGCAGAAGCAAATCAGGACCTGCTGACCGAAAAAACGCCAGAATCATCCCGGCCGCAAAACACGAAAGAAGCCGGCAAAAGCAAAATCCCATTTCAACTGCCCATGCCGGGAGTGCAGCACGATCAGCGCGATTCACGGGTACCCGACTCGGGCGGATTATCATTTAACACCTATAACTGGGATTTCGCTCCCTACATGCTGGAACTGAAAGAACGCATAGGTCGCAACATCTTCCCGCCCCTGGCTTTTTCCCAACTGGGCATGATCGACGGCGACACCCTGCTGCGCTTCAAGATCTATCCCAACGGCGACTTACGCGACCTGGAACTGCTCGCCTACCAGGGGCACCGCTCGCTGATGGAAACCAGCACCTTGGCGGTAAAAGTGTCGGCCCCCTTCCGGAAATTACCTGGCGATTTCCCCGAACCCTACCTGGAAGTAACGGCCAAATTTTCCTTTATAATCAAAAACAAGCGAGGCTGAAAATGAAAAACGTATGGGATTTTCTGGCCAAAGGCGGCATCTGCATGATCCCCCTCTTTTTGTGCTCGGTGGCCAGCCTGGCCATCGTGATCGAGAAGTTCATCTCGTTGCAGCGCCGTAAGATCATCGTGCCCGAAGTGGTCAGCGTGCTGGAGAACATCAAGGGAACGAACGACTTTCCATTGGCCGTTTCCATCTGCGAAAAACACCACGGACCCTTCGCCAACATCATCCGCATTACTCTGGAAAACCATAATTTGCCCAGGGAAGAAATCAAGGAGACCTTGCTTGACCAGGGAAGACAGGAAGTCCACCAGCTGGAAAAAGGGCTGGGGGTGCTGGAGACCGTCGCCGGCATCGGCCCCCTGCTGGGCCTGCTGGGTACCGTGCTCGGTATCCTTAAAGTCTTCAAGGTCATATCGGTAATGGGGGTGGGGCAAGCCACGTCATTGGCAGCCGGCATTTCCGAAGCCCTGATCACTACCATCGCCGGTCTGTTCATCGGCATCCCGGCGCTGGTGGCTTACAATTACTTCACCAGCAGGGCCGACGCGTTGGTGTTGGAGATCGAAAAGTACTCCAACCGCCTGGTCAACAAAATCGTCATCATCGCCAGCGAAGCGGGGAAGTGACAACATGCAGCTGCGCAACAAGCCGCGGAAAAAGGTTTTTATCAACGTAACTTCGCTGATCGACGTAACCTTCATGATGCTGTTGTTTTTCATGATCACGTCTACTTTTTTAGAGCAGCCGGGGATCAAGCTCGAGCTGCCGACCGCAAGAACCTCCGCCAATGCCGAACCGCAAGGGTATGTACTCACCATCGACAAAAAAGGCGAATTGTTTTTGAACCGCCAGCCCGTGACCATGGCCGGACTGGAAGCAGAGATCAGAAAAGCCCTGCCGAAAATGAAAGACGGCGCCCTGGTGCTCAAGGCTGACCAGGAAATTACCCACGGCCTGGTCGTGCGCGTCATGGACATGGCCAAGCGCGGCGGCATCAAAAAGCTCATTATCGGCACCAAGCCGGAGAAGTAGAAGAAATTCGCTGTCTCAGACATCAGATCCCCCCTGTATCCCCCCTTCGGTAAGGGGGGAAAAGTGAGAAAAAATCAATTTACCGAAAAAAGATGATTTTTTTAGTAGCTGAAGTTTTCAATTCATAAATCCCCTTTATTAAGGGGGGTGCCGCAAGGCGGGGGGATCAGGATTTCGCCGGGTGACCCACCTCTGCCCCCTGTGACCGAACGGGTAGGCTATCGGCCGCTATGTCCCAGAATAGTTCGTAAATTGCCGATAAACGGCTATTTTTTTTATTCCCACCTGAATTTGACACCCGGAAAATGAAATGCTACAATTGTTTGGGGTGATTGTCGCTCAAAAACAATGAAAAAACTGGAAGTAAACCATATCAGAAAATCATTTCGCAAAAGGATGGTTGTCGACGGAGTAACCCTGGGGGTCAAGTCCGGAGAAATTATAGGTCTGCTGGGTCCTAACGGCGCCGGCAAAACCACCACTTTCTTGATGATTTTGGGAATCCACCGCCCGGACAGCGGCAAAATTCTCCTCAATGGCCAGGACATCACCCAGGTCCCGGTTTATAGCCGCGCCCGCCTGGGCATCAGCTTCCTGCCCCAGGAACCTTCGGTTTTCCGGGGTCTGAGCGTCAGGGAAAACATCCAGGCCATCGCCCAGATGACTAACCGCATGCAGCCCCGGGCCATAGATGAAATTCTAATCGACTTGGGCTTGGCTCCCATTCAGGACCGCAAAGCCTACATGCTTTCCGGCGGTGAACGCCGCCGCCTGGAAATCGCCCGTTCCTTGATCCTGACTCCCGATTTTTTGCTCCTCGATGAACCTTTCGCCGGCATCGACCCGATGCAAATCATCGAACTGCAGGAATTGATCAAGGTTTTCAAGAACAGGGGCATTGGCATCATCATCACCGATCACAACGTCCGCGAGATCTTGAAAATCACCGACCGTTCTTATATCATTCACTGCGGACAAGTCATTTTTGAAGGCCAGTCAGAGGAATTGATCGCCGATAAAAGAGTCAAGAAAGAATACCTGGGAGAAGAATTCAGGTGGAATTAAATGACAATTAAACTCCAGCTCAAAGGCTCCCAGCAACTGACCATCACCCCGGTGATGCATTATTTCATTCAGCTGCTGACCAACAACCACCTGGAATTGGTCGAGACGTTGCAAAACGAGGTGGAAGCCAATCCCATGCTTGAAATCGAGGCAGTGGAAAAAACCATCCCCGAATCCGAAATTAACGAATACCAGGAACGAATCGAAAGGGCCGATTCTTCATTCATGACACCCTATGAGGAACACGGCTTTTTAAGAAAAAACCCCGACGATATCGACAAAAACAAGGCTTTGGAAGCAATGACCCCCTCCACTATCAGCCTGGCCGATCATTTGCTTGAACAGGCCATGGCCACTTTCAGCAAAGAAACCGAGATTGAAATCATCCGCCAGATCATTTATAACCTTGACAGAGACGGCTATTTGAAAATTGAAATCGAATCTATCGCCTCGCTGCTCCAGACCACGCCGGATGAAATCGAACGCCTGCGTCGGCTCATCACCCGCTTCGATCCCCCGGGCTGCGCCAGCAAAACACTCCAGGAATGCCTGCTGGCCCAAATCGGCGAAAATGAAGAAAACGAAAAACTGCGCAAGCTGATCCAAAACCACTTGCAAGATCTCTCACGTTCCAATTACGAGATCATCGGCCGCCAGATGGGAATCAGCATGGATGAGCTTCTGCCTCTGACCGCCCGCTTGAAACGGCTGAACCCCAGGCCGGCCGAAACCTTTGACCAAGAAGAGATCGAATACGCGCAGGTGGATTTGATGCTGATTAAAGAAAATGGTGAATATCGGGTTATTTACCTGGAAGAGGGCATCCCGCGACTTACATTATCGCAGTATTACCGGGAAATGCTGGACAAAGCCAAAGATAAAAAAACCGTCTCTTATTTGAAAAACCGTTACCGCGACGCCCAATTTTTCATTGAAAGCATCGAATTGCGCAAAAAAACCATCCTGCGTATCGCCGAATTCCTGGTTAAAGCCCAAAAAGATTTTCTGGATTTCGGTGACAAATGGAAGAAGCCTTTGACCATGAAAGACGTGGCCAGGGAAATCAATCTCAATGAATCGACTATTTCCCGCGCCGTTAGCAACAAGTTCATGAACTCGGAAAAAGGATTAATCCCCTTGAAAGTTTTTTTCAGTTACGGCCTGAAGGGCGATTTTGGTTTTTCGCACTCGGTCAACACCATTAAAGACAAAATCAAGGAACTGATTCAAAACGAGTCGCCGGAAAAACCACTGGCAGATGATGAAATCGCCGCCAAACTTGCCGGCCTTGGCATCCGTATCGCCCGGCGCACTGCGCGCAATTACCGGGAAGAACTGAATATTCCCAGCTCATTCGTTAGAAAAAAAGAAAATAAAATAAAAGGAGTAAAAAATGAGTATTAACTTTACGACCAAAAATGTTAAAATGCCAGGCGCTTTGAAAGCGTTCACTGAAAAACACCTGCTTGATATTGAAAAAATCGCCGGCGCCATCATCGATGCCGAGGTTATCGTCAACGAAGAAAAACTCTCTTTTAAAGTAGAAATATCTTTAAAAACACGCTTGAATTCATTTTACGCCGAGAATCGCAACAAAAAATTGAAACAGGCGGTACGCAATACACTAACCACCCTGAGAAGCCAAGCCAAGAAAAACAAGGAAAAGCTCAAGGAAGAGAAAAAAAGAACGAATGGCAAAGGATTCTTTAAGCGCACCCTGGAACTCATGGCCGGGGAAAGGAACGAAGCCCCCGAAGGGGACGAAGCCGCCGAAGCGGCCAGGCCCGGCAACATCCTCATTTCCGATAATTATTCACGCAAGCCGATCACGGTCGAAGAGGCGGTGTTTTTTCTCAAAGAAAGTGGGGAAAATGGCTACATGTTCATTAATTCTGAAACCAATCGCCTGGCCGCCGTTTTTTTAGGCAAAAAGGGAAACATATCCCTGATAGAACCAAACATTTAATAAGGCTGGTCATTGATGCTCAAAGAAATCAAGGGAATCCAAATAAAACAAATCCTGGAATTGAACCCTCTCAAAATCCTTAAAATTCATAATGAAAAATGGCTGAGCAATTCAGTCAGCCATCCGCGGCCTCAACGTCCCGGCTTGGGCTTGACCGGATACCTGAAACATATCCAAACCGGTCGCATCCAAATTTTCGGAAAAACAGAAATCGGTTACCTGCATAATTTAAAGGACGATGATAAAAACAGATGCCTGAAAAATTACCTCTCATTGAAACTGCCCGGTATCATAGTTTCGGAAAATATTGTCCTCGAAGAAGAATGGATCGCCATGGCTGCCAATTTCCACACTCCGATTCTGATTTCCGAGCTGCACACGGCGCCATTGATTTCCCGCCTCAACGCCTTCCTCTACCAGTATTTTTCAAAAAAAATCAAACTGAACGGAGTGTTGATGGACATCATGGGCCAAGGAGTAATGCTCACCGGAGTTTCGGGAATAGGCAAGAGCGAAACTGCCCTGGAATTGGTCAATAAAGGTTACCAACTGATTGCCGACGACGTTACGGAATTTTACCTGGATTCCAACGACGACCTGGTGGGCCGCGCCAACCTGATCATTAAAAATCTGATGGAGGTGCGCGGGTTGGGTATAATTAACATCAACGACATATTCGGCGCTTCGGCCGTTCTCGAAGAAAAAAAACTGAACCTGGTGATCAATTTGGAGAAATGGGACGCCAAAAAAAAATACGACCGCCTGGGTGAAGACAATTTTTATTTCAAGATTTTGGGCATTGATATTCCGCTCATCACCCTGCCCGTGGCACCGGGACGAAATTTGTCCACCATCATCGAGGTGGCGGTACGCAATTTCCTGGCCAAAAAAAGCGGCAGAAAAACATATCTTGAAATAAAAAAAGACAACCAATGACGGCAAGAATAAACTTCCCTCTGGTCCGAGGTACCTTAAAATGATCAAGAGTTTAATCATCACCCATGGCAATCTGGGTCATGAATTGATTCAGGTGGCCGAAAAAATATTGGAGCAAAAGCTCGCTATCAAGGCCATTGCCTTTGACTGGCAGGGAGACGGCAGTGACATGATCGCCCAGCTGGAAAAATTCATCGCCGACAACAAAGGGCACAAGATTGTCATTTTTACCGATATGTTCGGCGGTTCGCCCTCAAATATCGCCACCCGTTTCATCAACAAGAATGTGGAAGTATTATCGGGGATCAATCTCCCCGGCCTGCTTAAATTTTTCTGTTATGAAGAAAAGAGCAAAAATTTCATGGAAACCATCAAGATAGTTGAACAGGGAGCCATTGAAGGCATCAATATCATCAGCGAATACTTAGGAGAAAAAAAATGATTGAAAAAACACAGATAATCATCAACAAACTGGGTCTGCACGCCAGAGCCGCAGCCAAATTATCCCACCTGGCCAATATGTTCAACGCAAACATTTACCTGATTTATAATGAAGATAAAGTCAATGCCAAAAGCCTGCTCGGGATACTGACTCTGGCCGCGTCGGTCGGCAACGAGATCATATTGCAGGCCAGCGGCGATGACGAACAAGAAGCCATCACCGCCATCAGCGATCTTTTCAATCGCAAATTCGATGAAGAAAGCTAAATGATCCGCATCAAGGGCAAAGCCGTCTCGCCCGGTATTGTCATGGGCAAGGCCATGCTCTATAATTCCGCAAAGGAAGTGATCCGGCCCGAAAAAATCAGTGAAAAGGCAATAGAAAAAGAAGTCTGGCGATTGGAAAACGCAGTCAAAAAAACCCAGGCTCAACTAAAAAAAATCGACCGGGATCTGCAAAAGATCATGGGCGGGGACTCGGCCTTGATCATTGAAACCCAGTACATGCTAATCAAAGACAGCCACCTTCTGGATGAAATTAAAATTAAAATCAAAAATAACCTGGTCAACGTCGAATGGGCTATCAAGGAAACTGAAAAAAAATACTTGCAGATATTCAACACCATTCCCGACCTTTCTTTTAAAACCAAGAGCAACGATATCTCCGATGTACTGAACCGCCTAATCGAAAACCTGAAAAAAGGCAGCAAAGCTTCGCTCGCTTCGCAGCCCGGCCAGGTCATCCTGGTCGCTGACGACATCACCCCTTCCGAAGCTGCCAAATTGATGAGCAACAACAAGCTGCTGGGCCTGGTTCTGAACAAGGGCGGCGAAACCTCGCACACAGTCATTCTGGCCCGTACCATGGGAATTCCCGCCATCATGGACACGATCAACGCCACCGATTCTATCGCCAATGGCGACTACTTGGCTTTGGACAGCATCAGTGGCGAAGTGATCGTGCAGCCAACCCAGGCAGTAGTTGCCGAAATCACCATCAAAAGCGAAAAATATCAAATATACCGGGAGCAGCTTAAAACACTCAGCCAGCTGCCGGAATTGACCCGCGACCACCACCAGTTTCACCTCTATGCCAACATCGAACTCCCTTTTGAAAGCGAAATCGTCCAAGCATACGGCGCTAAGGGCATCGGACTGTTCCGCACCGAATTCATGTACCTGGATTCCAAGATGAGCATTTCAGAAGAAGAACAGTATTTGATATATAAAAGCATCGCCCAGAACATTTTCCCCCATCCGCTGGTCATCCGCACCTACGACCTGGGCCGCGACAAGTCTGATGGCTCCGCGTCGCGCCAAGAAGAAAATCCATCACTGGGATTGATGGCCGTACGCATGTTTTTAAAAAAAAGGGAACCGTTCAAAATCCAAATCAAGGCCATACAGCGAGCCAACAGCAGCGGTAATATCAGAATCCTGTTCCCGATGATCACCGAAATCGAGGAAATCCATGCCATCAGGGGAATCATGGCCGAAACCAGGGAAGAACTGCTGCGTGAAGGCAAATACCCCAAGAAGGATGTTTTGGTCGGTATCATGCTGGAAATTCCAGCCGCGGTGCGTTTAATCAGGTATCTGAAAGACGACATTGATTTTTTTTCAGTCGGCACCAATGACCTGATTCAGTACCTTTTGGCCGTGGACCGCAACAACAGCGATGTGGCTTACTTGTTCAGCCCGTTCCACCCGGCCTTCGTGCACATCCTGAAAGAGATACGTCAGGAAGTGGCCAAAATCAGCAAAGAGGTCACTATCTGCGGGGAAATGGCCGGCAAGTGCTTTCAAGCGCTGATGCTTCTGGGACTTGGCTTTACCAATTTTTCCATGAATGCCATGTCCATCGCCGAAATTAAAAGGGTTTTTACTCAGATCCATTATACTCATTTGCGAAAAATCGTCAGTAAATTGGATCAATTCAGCTCGCGTTCGGAAATCGAGGAATATCTCACCGAATCGCTTTTGAGATTGTACCCCGACCTGCTGATACGCCAGCGCCTGTTCTAACCGCCTACTTCTGTTTTTGTTTTTGTTGTATAATTCAAACAAAAAGAGAAATGGAATCGGTATCCCCGTCTCCTATGCCCAACATGAACGACCTTGTCGAAAAATACTGGCGGCAAATATATAAACTATGCCTTTTTTACCTGCGCGATGCCCAAGATGCGGAAGACGCGGCGCAGCATGTGTTTGAAGTCATATTGAAAAAGCAATCGCAGTTCCAGGGCCAATCCGACCCGTATACCTGGATCTACCGTATCGCGGTCAATACGGCGCTGGACCTGCTGCGGCGGCGCAAGATCATCCATTGGCTATCGCTTGAACAAACCCGTGAACCCCGCACTGCCGTCACGATGGACCCGGCCTTGGAAATGGAGCGACGCCAGGAAGAGCAGGAAAAATTGAAGCAGCTGCAAACGGGAATCGCCCGCCTGTCGGCTCGTGAAAAAGAGGCATTCTACTTTTTTTATTATGAGCAGCTTCCGCAAAAGGACATCGCTGTGATCATGCGCACATCGGTATCAGCAGTCGAATCACTGGTGCACAAAGCGGTAAATAAAATTCGCACCGTTTAGCAAGGTCTCCATTCCCCGTCCGTCAAAGGAGTTAGAATGAAAAACAAAATTGAGCAATTAATTCAGTTGGACAGATTGGAACTGGAGAAACAGGTAGCCCTGGACCCATTTCTCCCCCAGCGCCTGCGCAGCCGTTTGCAGGCCCGACACCAACCCGCAAAACGCCTGGCCTGGAGATTGGGGTGGACATTCGCTTTCTGCCTGATCGTTGCGCTGCTCACCCTCTTGCACTTGCAATGGCTTCCCGGTCCGGCGACCAAGCCCTTATCGGGACAGCAAGTGGTCCGTCTCTCCCCCTTCCCGGAGGAGTTGCAAAACACGATCTACCGGTCATTCATCGAGGTGGCAAAATGGGAAAAATAATTCGCAATGCTTTATTGGTCCTGTCGTTATCCCTCAATCTGGCTTTTTTTATCGCCTATCAGCCGTGGAAAATAGTTCAAAAAACCGTACCCGGCGTCGGGAAGCTCTCAGCCTCCCAGTTGGAAAACCTGCAAAAGATACGCTGGCAAATGCAGCCCCGCTATCTGGAGACAAGAACCGGCCTGAATGAAAAACAAGCTGAGCTGCTCAACCTTTTAAAAAAAGAGAAAGTGGATCAGAATGAATTGGATCATTGCCTGGTTGAGATCGGCAAGCTGCAGCTCGACCTGCAAAAACTGGCGGTGAACGAGATCATCCAAAGCAAGGAATGGCTGAGTCACAATCAAGAGGATCGTATGCTGGATAGCTGCGCTCAAGAAATGGGCTATTGCATTAAAAACGGCATGGTTTGCTGCGAAATAAAATGATTTTGGAGGTTGGGATGAACAAACATAAGCAAGGATCGATCCGGATAAATGCGGCACTGTTTCTAAATGGGGCCGGGGCAAGGTACGCATGAAAATGAAAATATTCGCTGTTATAATCCTGCTGATCTTGGCCACCATGCAAACCGCCAGTGAAGCCCCGCTGGTCCTGGACGACCTGGTCGCCCGGGCGCTGGAGCGGAACCCACGCATCATGGCCGCGGCCAGGGAAGCCGAAGCGTATTCATTCAAAATTATTCCCGCCCGCACCCTGCCAGATCCCATGGTCGAGTTCAGCCTGATGAACATGGGTTTAAGTTCGTTTTCGCTGGGTATGGACCCGCAAAGCGGCCTTGGCGTTTCCCTGTCCCAGGACTTCCCCTTCCCTGGCAAACTGCGCCTGAAGGGAGAGATCGCCGCCAGCGCCCACGGCCGCAAATTGGAGGAAATGGAAAGCGTCAAAAGGGAAGTGATCCGCGCATTGAAAAATTCTTATTATGAACTTTTTTTCGTGCGCCGGGCGCTGGCCATCTACTCCAGGCAAAAAGAACTTTTGCTGCAGGCGCGCAAGCTCAGCGAGGAAAAATACGCCGTGGGCGGCGGCGCCCAGTCCGACATCCTGAAAGCCATGACCGCCATCAGCAGGATGGATGAAATGATCATCCCCATGCGCGAGATGGCGACATCCCTGGAAACGGAGATCAACCTGGCCCTGGATGATCCGCCGGACCGTCCCCTCGGTGAAATTACGGCGGTTGAAACTGCCGTCCTGACAGATACGCTGGCCGAATTGCGGGATAGGGCCCTTGACGCTTCCCCCATGGTACGCGAGGCAAGGCTGATGGCCTTGGAAAACGAAAAAATGACCGCCATGGCGCGCAAGGAATTTTTTCCCGATATCCGCGTAACGGCCGGCTGGGAATACAAGGGCGCCCTCCCCGACATGTTCAAGGCCATGGTCGGACTGGAGATCCCCCTCTACCAGCACCGCCGCCAGTCCAACTTGCTGAAAGGAGCCAGGGCCATGGAAGCCGCTTCCCGGGCCAACGCTACAGCCGTGGCCAACGACACCCAGGCCATGTTGACGGAGAATTACCTGCAAGCCAAAACCGCGTCCAGCCTGATCGCGCTTTACCAAAACCAGCTGCGCCTCCAGGCCCGGCTCACGGTGGAATCGTCGCTGGCCAATTACCAGGTAAACAAGGTCGATTTCCTTTCACTGCTAATGGATATCGACACCCAGTTTGCGGTGGAAGTGGGGTATTACCGGGAATTGGCCAAGTTCTGGCAGGCTATGGTTGCCATCGAATCCCTGACCGCCGGCCGCGACGCCGCTCAAAATTAAGGAGTAAACATGAAAAAATCACTGATAGGGATCGTCTTTTTCCTGCTAGCCGCGTTCCTATTGATCACGGTCGCAGCCTGCGGTAAAAAACCGGCGGAAAAAGCCGTGCAGTCCGAATTATACCACTGCCCGATGCACCCGTCGTTCATCTCCGACAAGCCGGGCGACTGCGCCATCTGCGGCATGAAGCTGGTGCCCATGGAAAAGAAAGCGGAGGCGCCGGCGAAAAAAACCCTCTACCGCTCCACCATGAATCCCAACGAGATCAGCGACAAGCCGGGCAAGGACTCCATGGGCATGGAGATGGTGGCGTTCGAAAGCGTAACCCCGGCCGCGGGAGCGGCGGGGCTGCCCGGGTTGGCCGCTGTCGCCATCTCCCCCGAGAACCGCAAGCGCATGAACCTGAAACTGGCCACGGCCGAGATGAAGAACCTTTCACGGAGCCTGCGCACGTCGGCGCGCATCGTGGCCGATGAGACCCGCCTCTTCCGCGTGACGGCCAAGATCGACGGCTATGTGGAAAAACTTTTCGTCAACGCCACCGGCCAGGCCGTGCGCCGCGGCCAGCCGCTGCTTTCCATATACAGTCCCGATCTGGTGGCCTCGCAGCAGGAGTTCCTGTCGGCGCTGGCCATGGCCAAACAGATGGGCCAAAGCTCCGACCCGCTGGTCGCTGAAAACGCCCGTGGCCTGCTCAACGCCGCCCGCCGCCGCTTGAAGCTGTGGGACATATCCGACGCCCAGATTCAACGCCTGGAAAAGAGCGCCCGGGTGGAAAAAGCGCTGACGCTGGCTTCTCCGGCCAGCGGCTACGTCAGCGAAAAGATGGTGCTGGCCGGCCAGAAGATCATGGCCGGCGAGATGCTGATGGTCATTTCCGACCTGTCCGACGTCTGGGCCGAGGCCGACCTTTACGAGTCCGATGCCGCCTACGTGAAAGTTGGCATGAAAGCCGCCCTGACGCTGCCTTTTTTGCCGGGGAAGTCATTCCCGGGGCGGATCAGCTTCCTGAACCCGTTCCTTGATGCCGCCAGCCGCACCCTCAAGGCGCGCCTGGAGATCGCCAATCCCGACCTGCTGCTGAAGCCCGAAATGTACGGCGACATTACCCTTACCTTTGATTTCGGCCAGAGGTTGGCCGTTCCGGAGTCGGCGGTGATGCGCACCGGGGAACGCAACTACGTGTTCGTCGACGACGGCGCCGGCAACCTGACCCCGGTGCTAGTCCAGATCGGGATCCAGAGCGGTGACGACCTGGAAGTGATCTCCGGGTTGAACCGCGGCGACCGGGTGGTGGCGGCGGCCAATTTCCTGGTGGATTCGGAATCCTCACTGAAAGCAGCGCTGCAGGCCTTCGGAGAAAAGAAATGATCCGGAAAATCATCGAATTTTCCGCCCGCAACCGCTGGCTGATGGTCTTCCTGGTCGCGGCAGCCGTGTTTTTCGCGCTGTACGCCATGAACAACATCCGCCTCGACGCCATCCCCGACCTGAGCGACACCCAGGTGATCGTCTACACCCAGTGGGACCGCAGCCCGGACATCATCGAGGACCAGGTCACCTACCCGATCATCACAGCCCTGCTGGGAGCACCCAAGGTCAAAGCGGTGCGCGGTTTTTCCGATTTCGGCTTTTCCTACGTCTATGCCGTTTTCCAGGACGGCACGGATATCTACTGGGCGCGCAGCCGGGTGCTGGAATACCTTTCCAAAATTCAGGGCAGCCTGCCGGCCGGGGCCAGGACCGAGTTGGGGCCCGACGCCACCGGCGTCGGCTGGGTCTTCCAGTACGTTCTCCAGGATAAAAGCGGACGGCACGACCTGGCCGAACTGCGCACTTACCAGGATTGGTACCTGCGCTACGCGCTGCAAAGCGTGCCGGGAGTGGCCGAAGTGGCCGGCCTCGGCGGCTTCCAGAAGCAATACCAGGTCACCGTTAACCCGGGCCGGCTGCAAAGCTACGGCATTTCCATCATGGAGATGATCGACGCCGTTCGCAACAGCAACGAAGAAGTGGGCGGCAGGCTCATTGAGTGGGCCGGCGCCGAGTTCATGGTCCGCGGCAAGGGCTACGTGAAATCGATCGCCGACCTCGGCCTGGTGGTGGTAAAAACCAACGAGAACGGCACCCCGGTCCTGCTCAAGGATGTCGCCGACATCTCCTTGGGACCGCAGATCCGGCGCGGGCTGCTCGATTTCAACGGCCAGGGGGACGCGGTCGGTGGCATCGTGGTCATGCGCCACGGCGAAAACGCCCTCGAGGTCATCAACCGCGTCAAGGCCAAGCTGGCGGACATGAAGGCGTCCCTGCCCGAGGGGGTGGAGATCGTGACCGCCTACGACCGCTCCGAGCTCATCCGCAAGTCGATTGACAACCTCAAGGAAGAATTGCTGATGGAGATGCTCATCGTCAGCCTGGTCATCCTGCTGTTCCTCTGGCATTTCCCGTCGGCCATGGTGCCGATCATCACCATCCCGGTTTCGGTGGTCCTGGCCTTCATCCCCATGTTCTGGCTCGGCATTTCCTCCAACATCATGAGCCTCTCGGGCATCGCCATCTCCATCGGCGTGCTGGTGGACGGCGCCATCGTCGAGGTCGAGAACGCCTATAAAAAACTCGAGCTTTGGCAGGAAGGCGGCCGCAAGGGCGACTTTCACAAAATCCGCCTGGAGGCCCTGCTGGAAGTCGGCCCCTCGGTGTTCTTTTCCCTGGCCGTCATCGCCGTCTCCTTCCTGCCCGTGTTCACGCTGGTCGACCAGGAGGGGAGGCTGTTCACGCCGTTGGCCTACACCAAGACCCTGGCCCTGGCCATCGCCGCCGTCCTGGCCATCACCCTGGACCCGGCCGTGCGCATGCTTTTTACGCGCATGGACCCCTTCCGCGTCAAGCCGCGCTTTCTGGCCAGGACCATGGATACCTTGTTCATCGGCAAGTACTATCCCGAAGAAAAACACCCGATCAGCCGCGTCCTGTTCCGCATCTATGAGCCGCCCTGCCGCTGGGTGCTGAAGCATCCCAAGACCGTCATTGCCCTGGCCCTCCTTGTCGTGGCCACGGCCGTGCCCGTTTACCTAAACCTGGGGCGGGAGTTCATGCCACCGCTGGACGAGGGGACGATCCTCTACATGCCGACCACCACTCCCGGCATGTCGGTCACCCAGGCCCAGGCATTGCTGGAAACCCAGAACCGGATCCTGAAATCATTCCCGGAAGTGGAAAGCGTTTTCGGCAAGGCCGGCCGCGCCGACACCTCGACCGATCCAGCCCCCTTCTCGATGATGGAAACGACCGTCGTGCTGAAGCCGCAGGAGCAGTGGCGAACGAAAGACCGCTGGTATTCATCCTGGGCGCCGCGCCTGCTCAAGTCAGTATTGCGCCGCTTCTGGTACGACCGCATCACCACGGAAGAGCTGAAAAACGAAATGGACCGCGCCTTGCAGATACCGGGCAGCATCAACGCCTGGACCATGCCCATCAAGGGGCGCATCGACATGCTCACCACCGGCGTGCGCACGCCCGTGGGCATCAAGATCCTCGGCTCCGACCTGAACGAGATCCAGCGCCTGGGCGCAAGTCTTGAAAAAATATTGCAGGCGGTCCCCGGTACGCGTAGCGTTTTCGCCGAGCGCGCCGCCGGCGGCTACTTTGTCGATTTCGAGCCGCGGCGCGAAACCCTGGCCCGCTACGGTTTGCGGATCAGCGACCTGCAGATGGTCATCATGGCCGCCGTGGGCGGCGAGACCGTTTCCACCACCATCGAGGGGCGCGAGCGCTACTCGATCAATATCCGCTACCCGCGCGACATGCGCTCCGACCTCGACGCCCTGCAGCGCGTCCTGGTGCCGGTGCCGAGGCGCGGCCAGGGCGGCGGCATGGCCGCAGGGAGCGGCGGCAGCCTGCAGGTGCCCATGGCCGAATTGGCAGACATCCGCCTGCGCAACGGCCCCTCCATGATCCGCGACGAAAATGCCATGCTGGCCGGCTACGTCTTCGTCGATATCACCGACCGCGACATCGGGACTTACGTGGAAGACGCCAAGAAAGCCGTCGGTCGCGGCCTGAAATTGCCGACCGGCTACACGTTGATGTGGAGCGGGCAATATGAGAACATGCTGCGGGTAAAGGAACGCCTGAAAGTGGTCCTGCCCATCACCATATTCCTCATATTCCTGCTCCTGTTCATGAACACGAAATCCGCTGTCAAGGCGGCGATCGTCATGCTGGCGGTCCCCTTCTCCGTGGTCGGCGCCGTCTGGCTGATGGCCATCCTGGGCTACAACGTTTCCATCGCCTCCTGGGTGGGCATGATCGCCCTTATGGGGCTCGACGCCGAGACCGGAGTATTCATGCTGCTGTTCCTGGACCTTTCCTATAACGAAGCCAAAAAACAGGGGCGGCTGCGCAGCATGGCCGAACTGCATGAGGCCATCATCCACGGCGCGGTCAAGCGCATCCGTCCCAAGATGATGACGGTGCTGGCGGCGGCCATGGGCCTGATGCCCATCATGTGGTCCATGGCGGCGGGCGCCGACATGATGAAGCGCGTGGCCGCGCCCATGGTCGGCGGCCTGTTCACTTCCTTCATCATGGAACTGCTGGTCTACCCGGCCATCTATCTATTGTGGAAGTGGCACACCGAGGTCAAGAAGAACGCAATGGCATAGTTCGCATATCACTATCGCGCGCCATTTTTGTAATTAAAATGAATATGGAGCAGAATATAAAAAGACCGGGAGGGGATAGCCTGATGAGTAATGAACCAAATTCGAAAAACGCCCCGCAGCAGGACAGCATACCGCTTCGATACACCTGCCCCATGCATCCAGAAGTGGTGCAGGACCATCCCGGCAATTGCCCCAAGTGCGGCATGACACTGGAGCCGATGGACGTGCCGGCGATCGTGTCCAAGACCCTTTACACCTGCCCCATGCACCCGGAAGTGATCCAGGACCATCCCGGCAATTGCCCCAAGTGCGGCATGACGCTGGAGCCGGTCACAACCAGCATAGAAGAAAAAAATGAGGAGCTCATTGACATGAGCCGCCGATTTTGGATCAGCGTCATGCTGGCGGCGCCTGCGTTCATACTGGCCATGATCGCCGACCTGGCGCCGGCGTGGCTGCCGGGAGGAATTTCCCTGCGCACGGTGCAGTGGATCGAATTCGCGCTGGCAACGCCTGTCGTATGGTGGGGCGGCTGGCCGTTCTTCGTGCGCGGCTGGCGGTCGGTCCGGACATGGAACCTCAACATGTTCACCCTGATCGCGCTGGGAGTCTCCGTGGCCTGGACGTACAGCGTCGTCGCCCTGTTGTTCCCGCAGATCTTTCCTGCCGTCATGAGGATGAAAGGCGGCCGGGTCGACGTCTATTTCGAAGCCGCGGTCGTGATTACGGCGCTGGTGCTGCTGGGGCAGGTGCTTGAATTGGGCGCCCGCTCCCGTACCGGTGCGGCCATCAAGCTGCTGCTCGGCCTCGCTCCGAAAACGGCACGCATCGTGCGCCCAGATGGCTTGGAGGAAAATATTCCACTAGAGCTCGTGAAGCCCGGCGATGTCTTGCGCGTCCGCCCCGGCGAGAAAGTGCCTGTGGACGGCACGGTCATCGACGGCGCGAGCAACGTGAATGAATCCATGGTCACTGGCGAGCCAGTACCAGTTGCCAAGTTAGCCGGAGATAAGCTCATCGGCGCAACGATCAATGGAACTGGCAGTCTACTGATGCGGGCCGAAAAAGTAGGCTCGGACACGCTGCTGGCCCGGATCGTCAAGATGGTAGCCGAGGCGCAGCGCTCGCGTGCACCCATACAGAGACTAGCCGATGTCGTCGCCGGCTACTTCGTGCCCGTGGTCGTGGTGGTTGCTGTGGCTGCATTTGTCGCTTGGATGGTGTGGGGACCCGAACCGCGCCTGGCCCATGCTATTGTGAGTGCCGTCGCAGTACTGATAATCGCCTGCCCCTGTGCTCTGGGGCTGGCTACGCCTATTGCCATCATGGTTGGAACGGGGCGCGGCGCCCTAGCCGGGGTTTTAATCAAGAATGCCGAAGCGCTGGAGATCATGGAAAAAGTCGATACCCTGGTCGTGGACAAAACCGGTACATTGACCGAAGGAAAACCCAAGCTGGTCGCTATATATGCGACAGCGGGGTTTAGCGAGGATGAAGTACTGCGTGCAGCCGCCAGCCTCGAACGTGCCAGCGAACATCCTTTGGCGGAAGCCATCGTGAGTGGGGCGGAAGAAAAAAGGATCGGGTTGGCTTCGGCCAATGGCTTTCAGTCCGTGACAGGCAAAGGCGTCACAGGCGAAGTGGATGGAAAGAAAGTGGCGGTCGGAAATGCAAAATTACTGGAAAGCCTGGGCATCGATGTGGGAGACCTGGCGCTGAAAGCGGAAAAGCAGCGCGCCGATGGTCAAACCGTCATGTGGATTTCCATAAACGGCAAGCCGGCCGGCTTGATCGGCGTCGCCGACCCCATCAAGGGCTCAACGGCCGAAGCCGTACGCATGTTGCATGCCGAAGGCATCCGCATCGTCATGCTTACCGGAGACAGCCGCACGACGGCGAATGCCGTTGCCGGCAAATTGGCGATCGACGAGGTGCATGCTGAAGTTTTGCCCGAGCAAAAGGCCGAACTGGTCAAACAGCTTCAGGCGGACGGACGATTCGTTGCCATGGCTGGGGACGGGATCAACGATGCACCGGCTCTGGCTCAGGCCCAGGTCGGCGTGGCCATGGGAGCGGGCACCGACGTGGCGATCGAAAGCGCCGGCGTCACCTTGGTCAAAGGCGACCTGCGGGGAATCGCCAGGGCCAGGCGATTAAGTCGTGCCACCATGCGCAATATCAGGCAGAACCTGTTCTTTGCCTTCGTTTACAACACGGCGGGCATCCCGATCGCCGCGCGAGTGCTGTATCCATTCTTCGGGATCCTGTTGTCGCCAATCATCGCCGCGGCCGCCATGAGCCTCAGCTCGGTTTCTGTGATCAGCAATTCGTTGAGGCTGAAACGCGTCAAGCTGTAGAAGGCTCGATCTATTCTACGCATTTCAAGAAAATGTTCCTGACCTTGTCCATCAATTCGGCGATATTCTCACGGGAATAGCCTTGCGTCGAGATCGGTTTTTCGATCACGAACTTCACCCGGCCGGGGCGGATCTGCAGGCTGCCGCGGCGGTTGATGCGGTAGGCTCCGATCTGCACCAGGGGCAAAATGTCCAGCCCGGTCTCAATGGCCAGCAGGAAACCGCCTTTTTTGAACGGACCAAGCTTGCCGTTGATCGTGCGTGTCCCTTCCGGAAACACGGCGCAAGAGAAATCCTTCTTCTGCCTGATCAGAGCGGCGGCGCGCCGCAGGGATTCCATCGCCTTAATACCGCTTTTGCGGTTGATGGGGATTTGGCCCATGCGCCGGATCACCCAGCCGTAGACCGGCCAGTCGAAGTGGCTCTCATCCTCAATGCCGCGGGCTTTGCCCGGGAAACTGCGGTAAAAGACAAAGCCGTCGAGAATGTTGACATGGTTCATCATCAAAAGATACTGCCGCCCGGCTTGGAAATTTTCCCGGCCCGAAACGGTGACAAGGATGCCGCAGATCCAGACCAATGAGCGACATAGTCCCTTCAGCCAGGCTTCGAAAAAACTGCCGGCGCGGAATATCCCGATCAGCAGGAGGAACAGCGCCCCGAAAAAAAACCAGATCCAGCCGACGCACCAGATCAGCAGAGAAAGGGCGGCGGACACGGCTTTCTTCATGCCAGGATGGCCAGTTCGCCGGGCAGCACTTTCAACCGCAGCGGCGTCAGGCCCAGCAGTTCGCCGTCAGCCATGAGTAGTTCCTGGGGACAGCTGTCGATGGCAATCTCAACGGCGCGGAAGGTCTTGACCTTGGGGTGGCCGATATGGGTGCCCTTGAAGACCCGGGAAAAGATGTTCAGGATGTCGCGGCGGTTGACCCCCTGGAAAATAACCACATCCACCCGGCCGTCCTGGGTGTCGGCCATGGGGGCGATCTTCATGCCGCCGCCGGTATATTTGGAATTGGATATGACCAGGGCGCTGTCAACGATTTCCATTTTATCGCCGTCGACGGTTATCTGCATGCGGTTGCGCATGCCCTTGGCCAGGCGCATCATGACGGCCAGGCTGTAGCCCAGGGATCCGAAGCCTTTCAGCTTCTCGTTGGTCAGTTTGAGAATGTCAGCGATCAGGCCGACTCCCAAAATATTGAGGTAATACTGCCTGATCTCTTTTTTGTCCTTCATATAAAATATCTCCACCAAATCGACGCGGCGGTGTCGGCCACTCAAAATATTTTCCACGGCCTGGCGCCAGGAAATCTCCCCAAAATCACGGAGAAAGGAATTACCGGTTCCGGCCGGGATCATGCCCAGTTCGATCGCCTGGCGCGGCCGCCCTTCGGCATACAAACCATTGACGATTTCAAAAGGAGTGCCGTCACCGCCCACGCTCAAAATCCTTTCATAGCCGTTTTTGGCGGCTTCCCGCCCGATCTGGAAGGCATGGCCGGCATACTCGGAAACCTTGATGTCCATGTTTGGGATGCGCCGTTCCAGCAGTTCCCGGATGGCGGCAAAAACTTTCAGCCCCTTACCCTTGCCGGCATGGGGATTGAGGACGAGCATGGTTTTGAGGTCTGAATTCATGTTCAATTTATAGCACAGCCGTTGGCAAATGGCAATTGCATTGCGTTGCAAAGACTGGGCTTCACCCTGCCTGTATGCTATACTGCGAATGCCTGGGCAGGGCGGAGGTAAAAATGACGCAGCCGGAGATATTTTCTGGTTTTTCAGCAAAAACCTTAAGCTTTTTCCAGGGACTGACTGAAAACAACAACCGCGAGTGGTTCGCCATTCAGCGCCGCGATTATGATGAATACGTGCTGCGGCCGGCCCAAGCATTTGTCGTGGCCATGGGCGAGCGGCTGCGGCGCCTGACGCCGGGGATCACGGCCGACCCCCGCCCGGATGGTTCGCTGTTCCGTATTTATCGCGACACACGATTCAGCCAGGACAAAGCACCATACAAAACCCACCTGGGGATATATTTTTGGGAGGGAAAAGGTCCGCGCCTGGAATGCTCGGGTTATTATTTCCACCTGGAACCGCCTCGCCTTATGTTGGGAGGGGGAATTTATATTTTCCCGCGGCCGCTGCTCGAACGTTACCGCCAGGCTGTGCTCGATCCTGAATACGGCGACCAATTGGCCGCGGCTGTAAGGAAAATCACCGCTCGCCCCGGTTTCAGCCTGGGTGACAAACATTACAAACGTCTGCCGCCCGGAACGGACCCCACCCACCCCAACGCCGAGCTGCTGCTCCATAACGGTCTTTACGCCGGCTGGGAAACTGACGTACCAGAGGAATTTTATTCGGCCGCATTGATCGACTATTGCTATGAGAAATTCCGCCCCCTGCAACCATTGCATCTCTGGCTTACTAACCTGACCAGCGGAAAATTCGATTTTTAAAGGGTAGCAACTTAAATCTTTGCGGCTCTGCAAAAAACCAGGCTTAGCCCGGATTTACTCATAATGGATGGGGCAAATGGTTTTCATGACAAGGTGATATATGCCAGCTCCGTGCGTACAGACAGCCGGCGGCGGTTATCATCGCTCATATAGATGTCCACGGCAATGGCTTCGGCCAAAGAAAAATAATCCGGGTTCAGGTATTGGGCCCACTCAACCGCTACCACCCCTGCGCCTAAAAACTCGTCAATGGGGTTTTCCCCAGCAGCGGCCATACTGCCCAGGCGGTAGAGATCAAAATGGAACAAAGGGTGGATGCCTTTATATTGATTCATCAAAACATATGACGGGCTGACCACTTCCTCGACGGGGATATGCAGGGCCGAGCCTAATCCCTTGATGAAAATCGTCTTCCCCGCCCCGAGTTCGCCGCTGACCAGTACGATCTCGTCTCCGCGTAGCTGGAGTCCCAGATGTCGGCCGATCTCAAGGGTATTTTCAGGAGCCGAGGAAAGGAGAGTGAAATTCATTTATTTTCAAGATGCTTTGCGGGATGAATGCGACCATATCGCTGGCGGTCAGCCCCATCTCCCCGGTCTGGCGCACAGCCAGGTCGCCAGCAAAACCGTGCAGGAAGACAGCGGCAGCCAGGATTATTTCCATTGGCTGTTGCGGATGGAATTGGGCGACGAAGCCAGCGATCATGCCGCCGAGGACGTCGCCACTGCCAGCCGTGGCCATGCCCGGGTTACCGGTCTGGTTGACCCAGACCCGGCCTTCGGGAGTCGCCGTCAGGGTGTGATGCCCTTTCAAAATCAGGAACACTTGGTGCTTTATGGCGAAATCCCGGGCCAAGTTCAGACGGTCTTCCTGAACCTCATTTATGGTCTTGCCGGTCAACCGGGCGAACTCACCGGGGTGCGGTGTCAACACCAGCGGCCGCGCGCCGCGAGTCGGCAACAGGCTGGTCTGGCCCTGCAGCACATTGAGGGCATCGGCGTCCAGGATGATCGGCTGACATGATTCTCTCAGTAGCAGCGAGACGGTTTTGAGGGTAGAAAGCCGATTACCCATTCCTGGGCCGGCCAGGACGCAGGAGAAGTCGTTTAATCGCCCGGTGAGTTCTTCAGGCTTTTCGTAGGGCAGGGTCATGATTTCAGGATGGGCCAGAACATAGAGGTCACGGTTGCGTATCGAGACAGCGGCGGTGCATAGGCCCGCCCCGGCCTTCAATGCGGCATAAGCAGCCAAGATGCCGGCCCCGGGCTTTTCGCCTGAACCGGCAATGACCAGGGCATGGCCGAAAGCCCCCTTGTGAGCATCAGCTTTGCGCCTTGCCAGTAAGGCCTTGAAATCGGCCGGCTCGGTCAGGCGGATATAGTGTTCTTTGTCGTTTCCCAAATCATTGGGAATACCGATATCCAGGACGCGGATCCTGCCGCAGTCCGGGCTGCCGTCGGTAGTGAGGTGGGCCCATTTCAGGCTGTGCAAGGCGGCCGTAACCCGGGCCCGGACATGGATGCCAGCCTCGGGAGCAAAGCTCTCGCCTAGTCCCGAGGGGATGTCCACGGAGGCGACAGGAATGCCCGAGCAGTTGACCGCTTCGAGAGCCTCGACGAACAACCCCACCTTCACCGGTTTGTCAAGGCCGGTTCCGAATACAGCGTCGACCAGGAAAGTTTCGTCAGCGTCGCACCCAGCCAGGATCTTTTTCAGTTTTGCGGCGGAAGGGACAATTTCAATGTCGCGTTCCAGAGCGCAGATGCGATCATAATTGGTCTTGGCGTCGGGGCTGAGTTGATCGGGCGTAGCCAGGAGGAGGAAGCGTACCCCATATCCCCGTTCCAGCAGCATTCGACCGATGGCCAGGCCATCGCCACCGTTGTTGCCCTTGCCGGACAGCACCAGGCAATCAGGAAAACGGCTGCAAGGAAATTCAGCTGCAAAAAAGGCCGCAGCCGCCCGCGCGGCATTTTCCATCAATACTATTGACGGGATGCCCGCCATTTCGATCGCCAGGCGATCAAGTTCTTTCATCCAAGAATAGAGCAGGATTTTCATTACCCCTCGGTCTTCTTTTTGCCTTTCTTTTCCTTTATGACATCCTTTTTTGTGTCTTTCTTGACAATTTCATCGAGCTGGCTGGCAAAAATACCGCCAAAGCCGCCTTCATCCTTATAACGCACTTCGTCACCCTTGACCGGTTTTTTCTTTTCTTCATTCACTTCATTTTCAGAGACTATTTCGCTCATACCTGCCTGCATGATTTGCTTTTTGATTTCATCAAGCTCAATTTTTTCTTCAAGGATCTTTTTTTGTCCCTTGCGGACTGTGTTCACCGTTTTTTCAACATCGATTTTTTTCTTTTGCTTTTTAGTTGACTCGGGTTTACCGGGGATGTCTTCAAGGGGGATTTCAACCTTGGCAAAGACGTCATTTTCTCTTGGATATGACTTCTTCGGCCCGGTCCGGGCGCGGCTTTCAGCGTCAGCGCCTTGCGGTTTTTCGCTCGCTATGAAAGCGGTTTCCTGCCGGCGCTGAGTTTCCTTATCATGGAGTATCTTTTCTTTCTGCCACATCTCATCTTCGCGCTTTTTTCGCCGCTCTTCGCGGATCAGGCGTATCTCATCTTTAATTTTGAGCTCTTCATCCAGTTGGTGTTTACGCGACTCCTCACGTTTGCGTTTCATTTCTTCAATTAATCCCTGCCGGCGATCCTTCTCTTCTTCCTGTATTTCCATCACGGCATCTGAATCCAAATAAAAGACTCCGGCCAGCTTCTCAGCCGGCACAAATTCAGGATTACTCAGAATAACCTCTTCAACCAGCTTGAGATCCACTGGGGCGATCAGGTCCAGGATATGGTAAAGCCTCAGGATATGGATTTCATAATTTTTTTCCCGGCCGCCGAATTCCAAAAATATTTTATGGAACAATTTGTTGTAGGTTTCAATTTTGCGGAATTCATCCAACCGTTGGGCCAAGACATGGAAAACATCAGCTTCCAGAAAAATTGATTTGTTGACGCAAACCAGCGATGCCATTTTTTCATCGCTAACCAAAAATATTTTTTTCTCGGCATCATAGACAATCTTATCGGTTATGGCGCCCTTCTTGGTGGTTTTAACGGTAAACTGAAACTCATCCGCCGCGATTTGCTCAAAAACCAATGTCGTTCCCTGCAGAGCCTTGTAACTCTCAAAAATTCTTTCAAATCCCAGCAGCAAATTTTCATCATCGTAATAATATAACGTATGTTTTTTATGGGTAAAGGTATCCAACGCTTCTATTTCAATGGCTGAACCGAAATGATACAGATTGGTTTTCAAGCGAACCGCCCCGGAAGTGATTTCCCTTTGGGTCAGAAAGTATCTGGTTTCGCCTTCACTAAAGATCGATTCCTCAAGTTTTTTTCTGCGCTGCAGCAGATTTTTTTTATTTTCAAAACTGAGGCTGCGCAAAAAAGGATTGGCTTCTCCAATCAAAGTGTTTTTCTTGATATGATAGAGCACCGATAGCAAATGCCACTTTCCCCAGCCGCGAGTATTGGTTTGCTGCAAGTCAATCTTGTATTGGGTGGTCATAGTGTAATTCAGAGCGAAGCAAGTTGCGGCAAACTCGGGAGCCTCGGGTGCGACTTTGACAAAATTTTCGACAAAAAATTCAGTGCTTTCAGAAGCCTGCCGGGTTTTAAGAAATTCCTTGATAGAAGAAAATATTTCCGGGACCAATACTTTCAGGTTTTCTTTGAGCATCACTTTGTCACTGATAAAGGCAATCGCGGTTTCCTTGTTCAACACAGTGGCCAACTTCTTTCGCAAAATGACAAAATCGCGCTCAATTAGCGGTGACTGGGTTCGACGCGGATCCAGGTCGGTAGTGAGGTATTCGGTTTCCTGGCAGATTTCTTGGCCTTTGTGGGGCAGCAACAGTTCAATTTTCTGCTTTTTCAGGTATTCGGTGTACTTGCGGAATTCCGAGGTTCCATCATAGCTGAGACGGATTTCATCCCGACCTGAGCGGCTGCGTATCTCCTCGATTTTAAGGATGATTCCCTGTTCCACGGCAGTATATTTTTTATTGCCAATCGGAAGCTGGCCCGGGTATTCCTTGAAAATCAGATCCCCCACTTTGTATTCGCAGTTGGGATTATATACTTTGACTCGACTCTTCCGGTTATCCTGAGTCTTGAAAAGCGCCACCTGATATACGATGTCGGTAAATTCCAGCGGTTGGAATTTACCTTTGAGATACGACTTGATAAAATCAATATCTTCCTTGCTGATATCCAAACTGTTTTCTAATTGTTTAGCCACGTTGCTATTTCTCCCTTAACAAATTTTCGACTCGAGCCGAAACTTGAGCTTCTCTGATAATTTTTGTACCGGAGCGGTCGGCCAAAGAAGCTTTCAACTTTTCAGCCGAGGTAATCAGCACTTCCTGGCCACCACCACGAATATAACCAATGGCCGCGGCTATCTTCGGTCCCATTGACCCTGGCTGGAACTGACCCTGCTCTAGCATTTTCTGGGCTTTTTCCACATCCATGCTGGCAATCGGCCGGGCGTCGTCACGACCGAAATTTTCCATTACCCGTTCAACCCCGGTAAGAATAATGAAAAGGTCGGCCCGGGCTTCCCGAGCGATCAAGGCGGAAGTGTGATCCTTGTCAATGACCGCTTCGACACCTTCGACCAATCCGGAAGAATTGATAAAAACCGGGATACCGCCCCCGCCGGCGGCAATGACGATAATACCCCGTTCAACCAGTGAACGGATAGCCTTTTTTGGTATGATATCAATGGGCAGGGGCGATGGCACCACACGCCGGAAGCCGCGGCCCGCATCTTCAACCATTTGCCACTTGTTTTCCTTTTTCAACTGCGCGGCCCGGAAACTGTTGTAAAACGGACCGATGGGTTTGGTGGGGTTTTGAAAAGCCTTGTCCTCACGGTCAACCACAACCTGGGTCAATACTGTGGATACTTCCTTGTCGATGGAGCGCTTGCGCAATTCATTCAGAATGGCCCGCTCCAGCATATAACCCATACTGCCCTCGGTCATGGCATCGCAGACATCAAGGGGAAAAGCGGGAATAGTGTTTGCAGCCGCTTCCATTTGCAAAAGGATATTGCCCACCTGGGGACCGTTGCCATGCACAATAACCAGTTCGTAGCCTTTTTTAATGACTTCCACCATCAGCTGCGCCGCTTTTTGGGCATTGCGGTATTGTTCCTTGGCCGTTCCTTTTTCCCCGGCCGCCAGCATGGCATTTCCTCCGAAAGCAATCAAAGCCAGTTTATTTTTCATTTTCTTTCAACACAAATTTAAGCCGGGCAGCCGCTCCCGTAAGAGCGACTCCCCTTTTCCAGCAGTGGTTATTTCTTTTTCTTCCCGAATTTCTTTTTCAAAATATCTTCCAGGTTTGGCCGGCCTATTTCCTGGAGTTCATAGCCGACCCGCACAGTTGGTTTTTTAAACTTGACGATCCGGCCCAGATCAATTGGCGTGGCGATAATGATTAAATCACAATCCACCTTGTTGATAGTAGCTTCCAGGTCTTTCATCTGTTTGGCGCCATAGCCCATGGCCGGCAGCAGCGTGCCGATATCGGGATATTTTTTAAAGGTTGCGGCGATGGAACCCACGGCATATTCCCTTGGGTCCACCAGTTCTGCGGCGCCAAATTTTTCAGCGGCCATGACCCCGGCACCGTATTGCATTTCACCGTGAGTCAAGGTGGGGCCGTCTTCAATGACCAGGACCCTCTTGCCGCGGATCTTATCGCCGTCCTTGACTTGCAGCGGGGACGCGGCATCAACCACGATGGCTTCGGGATTGAGTTCGCGGATATTATCCCTGACTTCCAGGATATTTTCCAGATCGGCGGTATCGATTTTATTGATGACGATCACATCGGCCCGGCGGAAGTTGACTTCACCGGGATAATATTCCCGCTCATGCCCGGCCCGGTGCGGATCGACCACCACGATTTCCAAGTCCGATTTATAAAACGGAAAATCATTGTTGCCGCCGTCCCAGAGAATGATATCGGCAACTTTTTCGGCTGCGCGCAGAATGGCCTCATAATCGACCCCGGCAAAGACAATGACCCCGTTTTCGATATGGGGTTCGTATTCCTCCATTTCCTCGATGGTACATTTGTGCTTTTGCAAATCGGCCTTGGTGACGAATTTCTGCACTTTCTGCTTCACCAGATCACCGTAGGGCATGGGGTGGCGGATGGCGGCGACATTATAGCCCATGTCGATCAAAATCTGGCTGACCCGGCGCGTGGTCTGACTTTTGCCGCAACCCGTGCGCACGGCGCAAACCGAAACCACCGGTTTGCTGCTCTTGATCATGGTGTCTTCGGGTCCGAGCAGGATGAAGTTGGCACCGGCGGCCATGACTTCCGAGGCCTTGTCCATGAGATAGGTGTGGCGGACATCGCTGTAGGCAAAATACACATCCTGGATAGCGAGTTTTTTAATCAGATCCAGCAACTCGCTTTCAGGATAAATAGGAATACCCTGGGGATACATTTTCCCGGCCAGCTCTTTGGGATACTTGCGGCCGGCGATATCGGGGATCTGCGTGGCCGTGAAGGCTTTTACCCACACATCCTTGTTGTTTCTGAAAAAAGTGTTAAAATTATGAAAATCTCTGCCAGCAGCACCCATAATTAACGCGTTGCGCATCAATTCCTCCTATTATATTAATATGTGAAATTTAAGGACAAGTATAATCAATATTAAGCCCGATGTCAATTTTTTGGGGCTTGTTGCATAAGTTCAGAATACGGAACCCCAGAACAATTAGATAATTACAAGTACTGTCTCCAATGTCCCCACAAACACGACAAATATATATTTACAAGCACCAAGGGGGATAGTTTCTTAAAAGATCGTAAAAAGGCTTCAAGGCCGCGTATGAAGACCTGGAAGAAGAGTATGCCATGACCCGGGAAATGATCGCCGCGCGTTGCAAATCCGGCTTGACCCAGGAAGTGGGTGGCCGAGTTGATGGCGACGACCAAAAGCGCTGTTTCCCGCCTTGAATCCGCCGGTAAACATGCCCCATCCCTATCCACTCTTAAAAAATATGCCCGGGCAGTCAACTGCCGTCTTGAGATCAAACTGATCCCGAAGCGCGCAAACGGTCGCTCAAAAACGCACGCTGTTTAGAACCTTATAGCAAATTCTAAAATTTGTTAGCTTTTTAAAACAAATTTTGAATTTGCTATCTAAGGTTCTTATCCGGTTTTTACCGGGATAGTTCTGGCTTAGCTTACGGTTTTTTCCAGAAAAGGTTCACTTGTCAACCCCAAGCGCAGGGCATATAATCGGACTTCCGGATTCACCGCGAACAGGAGCGATCGTGAACGCTGAACCAGATTCGAAAACCATGTCGCCAGCCCCCCAAGGGGACGCCGCGGCCAGGCCGTCAGCAGCCAAGCCGGTGATGGCCATCACCGCCGCCGGCACTCTGGTCATGGCCGGCTACGAGATGGTCCGCTCGGCTTCCGCCTCGGTCTTCCTGGCGCACCACTCGGCCGCAATGCTGCCCGAGGCGCTGATGCTGGTGCCGCTAGCCATGTTCGCCTTCACCTGGCTCTTCAGCGTGGCGCTGCGGCGCCTGGGCCCGTCCCGGACCTTCACCGCCACCCTGCTGCTCTCCGGCCTGGTTTTGGCCGCGGCGGCAACGGCCGTGCGCCGCGGTATACCCGGCTCCGCCTTCCTGCTCTACATTTTCGGCCAGGCCTATATCGTCTTCATCGTCGAGGAGGTGTGGGCCTTCATCAACAGCCTCTTCATCCCCGCCCAGGGCAAGCGCTGGAACGGCGTGATCATCGCGGTCAGCACCGCCGGCTCGGTGACGGGCGGCATCCTCACCGGCCGCCTCTCGGTAGCTATCGGCTCGGAGCGCCTCGTGTGGATCGCCGCCGGCCTCACCGTTGCCGCCTCCCTGCTCGGCCGCCTAGCCTTCCGCCTGGCCGGGACGCGGCCGGCTCCACCCGACCGGCCGCCGGCCAAGCTGGCCGACCACTTCGCCTGGGACCTGCTGCGCAACGATCCCACCATCCGCCGGCTGGCCATGATCGTGGTCGCCGCCCAGTCGGTGGCGGTGCTGCTGGACATCGCCTTCCACCAGGCGCTGCAGGCCGCGTTGCCGCTGCAGGACCCGCGCACCGCCCTGCTCGGCTACTTCTGGTCGGCGGTCAACCTCTTCTCATTGGTGCTGCAGCTCGGCCTCTGTCCGCTTCTTCTGTCCCGCTTTCCGCTGCGGCGCATTCACGGGGCCATCCCGCTGCTCTTCGGCCTCGCTGCCCTCGGCGCCGTCGCCTTCCCGATCCTGCCCGTGCTGGCAGCCGTCTTCTTCATCTCCAAGACGGTCGACTACTCGGTCTTCCGCGCCGCCAAGGAGGTCCTCTACATCCCCCTCTCCTTCACCGCCCGCTACCGCGCCAAGATGACCGTAGACGCTCTGATCTACCGCTCCTCCAAGGGAGTGGTCTCGGCTCTGCTCTCCCTCTCCAGCCGGGCCTTCGGCTTGCTGCCCCTGCGCCTTTACCCGCTCCTGGTGGTGCTCCTGTGCGGCGGCTGGAACCGCTTCACCCGCGGCCTGCCCGAGCCACCCCACAAGGGGACAGGCGCAACCGCCTAGCCCCACAAGGGGACGGGCGCAGCCGCCCAGCCTGCCGCGCCGCCGGCCGTTTAGACAATTTCATTGCCGGGAATAACTAATAGAGTTGGTTGCGCAGAAAATCATTGCGTCTTTCTAACCAATTGATCTCTTGTTCCAGTTCGCGGATCTCTCTATAGTTGCCTCCGTAACGGTCGAGCCTATCTAATCTTTTTTCCAGTTTCCAGATGCGTTTTTCGTTCCTGCGAATTTCACTGTCGATGTGCCGCCCCTGGTGATTATCGTATTGGTCATAGCGGTTGTGGCGACTAAGTAATGGAGCGTGCATGAACAGGCCAAAGGAAATCCCGCTGCGGGAGTGCCGCGGCATGTCATATCTTCTATGACGGGCCTGAAGATCCAAGGTAGTGACCATGAATAGCCCAATGATTGATGCAATCAGTAGTACTCGTTTCATTTTATACCTCCACTATCACTATCATTAAGCAAAGTTGTTGCCAACTTTATTGGCTGGAATTGTCCTCTTTTTAGGACAGATCGTATCTATTTATGTATCAAATCATGGTATGGCTTGGTTGCTGGAGCATTGCCCTTCCGACTACCTCGTCTTTAGCAGGAATTAAAATATGTGCCGTAATCGCCATTGAAAAGCTTAAAGAAATCGGCAATGCGTCCTCTTATATCAAACTTGTGATTGAGTTATAATATATAAAATCATATGAAAATGAAACCAGGCATAATTATTTTATTTAGCATTTTTTTATTGGCGCATTTCGGAGGGGGAATCGATGCGCAAGGAGAAGGAAAAATGAAAATAAACAGTCCGGATTTCAAGAATAACGAACTTATACCCAAAAAATTCACCTGCGACGGAGAAGATGTCAGTCCTGGCCTTGTTATTGAAAGTATTCCCCAGCAGGCAAAAAGCCTCGCCCTGGTGGTTGACGATCCCGACGCCCCGATGGGGACCTGGGTGCACTGGGTGGTCTACGATATGCCTCTGTCAAGCCGCATAGAGCAAAACAGCATTCCGGGCAAACAGGGGATAAATGATTTTGGCAGGAGAAATTACGGCGGTCCTTGTCCGCCTTCCGGGACGCACCGTTATTTCTTTAAGGTATATGCCCTGGATGCGATGCTTAATTTAAAAGAAGGATTAAGCAAGAAGGAGCTGGAGCGTTTTTTGCAGGGGCATATATTGGAAAAAGCTGAGCTTGTCGGATTATATAAAAGAGCAAGATAGGGAATGAAAAAAAGGGGATCAGAAAATCAAAAGGAGGAGCGGATGAAACGGAGGACTTTCATCAAGAGCACGATGGCTGCCTTGCCGGTCGTGACAGCCCTGTCCATGCCGGGCGCAGGGACGGCGGGCGGCATGCAGCCGATCGATTTGCCCAAGCCCGAGAGGGAAGGCGGACAGACCTTGCTTGCGGCCCTGCAGAACAGGAAGACGACCCGCGACATCAGTCCGAAGGAGCTGCCGCTGCAGGCGCTTTCCGATCTCCTCTGGGCGGCGTTCGGCGTGAACCGGCCCAAGGCCGGACTGATGGGCAAGCCGGGAAGGACGGCCCCCTCGGCGAGCAACTCCCAGGAGATCGACCTCTACGTCGCCTTGCCCCAGGGGGTCTATCTCTATGACGGGGTTCCCCACCGCCTGCTCCCGGTTGCTGCCGGCGAGTTCCGCGCTCTGGCCGGCCGCGGCGCCGCCGCTAAGGCCCCGGTGAACATCTTCTATGTCGTCGACCTGACGCGCTACGTGTTCGGCCCGGGCCAGCCCGACCCCTCCATCGGCGACCCGGAAGTCCAGAAATCCTATTATTTCGCCGACACCGGCTTCATCGCCCAGAATGTCTACCTTTTCGCCGCCGCCCGGGGCCTGGCCGCCTGGTTCC